>Ga0065714_10002185_pt1 | contig 199213 bp, 150 predicted proteins | sample MisRhiReplicate2_FD_59101 | JGI IMG/M metagenome (GOLD analysis project Ga0065714, IMG submission 59101) | Miscanthus rhizosphere microbial communities from Kellogg Biological Station, MSU, sample Rhizosphere Soil Replicate 2: eDNA_1 v2... | ecosystem: Host-associated > Plants > Roots >...
GAAAGTGTGCTTAAAAAAGTTCTTGACATCGATCGTCGCTTCATAGATGCGATCTCTGCGTTAAAGGCTATTTCAACGCAGAGGCCGCGGAGATACGCAGAGGACCGCAGAGAAAAACTCAAAGTAAGACACTGCGTTCATCTGCGGCTTAAACTGAACCCGTGTTAACATTCCCGCAATTATGTCTATGAATCGCGCCACAACTGGTCTCCTCATGTCTTCAATCGGCATCGGCACATATCTCGGCGATGCTGACGAAGAGACTGATTCGAACTACACGAATGCTATCGTTCGCGCGGTGCAGCTCGGCTGCAACGTCATCGATACCGCTGCAAACTATCGCTTCCAGAGAAGCGAACGCTCGATCGGCCGGGCCTTAAAAATATTGGTAAACGAGCACGGCATCGCGCGCGAAGAACTCGTTATCTGCACGAAAGGCGGTTATCTTCCTTTCGATGGATCGCCACCGCGAAGTTTGCGCGAATACGTGAACGAGACTTTCGTCAAGCCGGGTATTGCTTCGTTTGAGGATATTGTTGGCGGCGCTCATTGCATGACTCCGGCTTACCTGCAAAGCCAGCTTGACCAGTCGCTGCGCAACATGGGACTGGAGTATGTTGACGTTTATTACGTTCACAATCCCGAGTCGCAGTTAGGCCACGTTTCCGATGCGGAGTTTTACTCGCGTCTGAAGCTGGCGTTTGAACGTCTCGAGCAAAACCGGCGTGAGGGAAAGCTGGCGCATTATGGTGTTGCGACCTGGAACGGTTTTCGTGTGCAGGCGCAGTCGCGCGAGCATCATTCGCTCGTACGGATGGTTGATCTGGCGCGCGAGGCCGGCGGCGATGCCCACGGGTTTCGTTTCATTCAACTGCCCTTCAATGTGGCGATGCCGGAAGCAGCCTCAGTCGCCAATGAAAGTATTGGCAGTGAACGGATGACAGTCATCGATGCCGCGCAACGCTTGGGTGTGACGGTGGTGGCGAGTGCGTCGCTGTTGCAAGGGCGTATTGAGCCACAAACCGCGATTCAGTTCGTTCGTTCGAACCCGGGGATCACGACTGCCCTGATCGGCATGAGCCGCGTTGAGCACGTTGAAGAAAACCTGGCCGCGGATTTTCGCAGATGAACGCGGATCAAAAAAAGCAACGCTACAAATCCTTCTCCGAGTTCTGGCCGTTCTACGTCGCCGAACACAGCCGGCCCGGAACTCGTTGGCTCCACCTGCTCGGCACGACAGCCGGCGTCGCTTTGGTCATTTATTTCATTGTTACAGGCAGATGGTGGCTGTTCCCGTTGGCGCTGATCCCGGGTTACGGCTGCGCCTGGCTCGCGCATTTTCTGATCGAGAAGAACAAACCGGCGACGTTCAAATACCCGCTCTGGTCATTCATGGGCGATTACAAAATGATAGCGATGATGCTGATGGGACGAAAGCTCGAATAGTGAGAGGCAATATCCCCATCCCCGAAATTCCCCATGGCGAAGATCTGTGGCTAATGGTCTTCGTTACCGCCGTGCGCGAGCGCCGGACGCAACAGGGCCGTCTCTTCTGCGATGCCTCCGCGCGCAATGCTACCGGCACAATCACCCTCAAAATCTGGGATGAAATCCTCAAAACGCAGAAAGAGATAAAGCCCGGTCTCTGGGGCATCACTGGCAAACTCGAAACCTTTCAGGACCGCGCCCAATTTGTCGTCGCCGAGTATCGCCCAATCACGATCGAGCAGTATCGCGAGCATCAAAACGCCGATCCGCGACTGCCGCGCGCTTACACGTTCGACATCGAAACAATCACGCTACCGGATTTTCGTGAACGAGTAGGGCCCCAACTCGAGCGCTCGATGCGGCTCGGCAACATGCGCGTCGAACAACAACAGCGTTACCTTGAAGACATCGCCGCCGAAGAAGAACGTTGCTACGCGCTCGGTTCGCTGAGCGCGACTTCCGGGCGAGTCCTGTCGATTGCGCTTCATGTCGGGCCGATTCCGGGTTTGGAGTTTCCCGGCCTGGGACCGGAAGTCAGTGAGCACGTGTTTGGCATCGACAAAGACGGCTACGAGCAGGACGAAAAGAGAGCGCTCCAGGACTTCGTCAACATGATGAAAGACTTCGACGCCGATTGCGACGAGCTCGTCGGGCATAACATCATCGGCTTTGATCTGCCGTTCGTTTTTCAGCGCTGTTTGGCGCACTCAATCCAGGTGCGGCCCTTTGTGAACCTCGCCGAGTACAACGTGCGCGGCGTCTTCGACACGATGCATCGCTGGTGGCTGGGCGCCAAACGTCATGTCAGCCTCGACGACATCGCCTGGGCCCTCGGCATCGAATCGAGCAAGACGGCAGAAGTGGAAGGCAGCAAGGTGTTTGACCTGTACCAGGCCGGCAAGCTCGATCTCATCCGCGAATACAACCTCAACGACGTGCGGGTGACTCGCAAAGTATACGAACGCATGGTCGCCAGCTTTGGCAGGTGATCTCACGCAAAATCATTAACCACAAAAACACGAAGACACAAAGACAAATAAATTGATTGAGTTTGTGTCTTAGTGTCTTTGTGGTAAAGCGGACGCGCCCCACCTAATTGCGGTTGGGGAGACCCCACCAAACAATATAATGGATACCGCAGGCTTACCAGTGATAGAATCCGGCGCATGGAAATCGTCTTCCCCGTGTCGATGCTGGCCGTAGGCCTCGCCGTCGGCACTGTCTCCCTCTGGTTTATCACTCGGACAAAACTGAGATACGAATTCGATCGCGGCCGCGCTGACGGTGAAACCGAACGCGCCACGCTGACTGAACGTCTCGCTCGCAAGGAAGATCAACTGCGCGAACTGCGCGACGCTCTCGATCGCGAAATCGATCAGGGAAACCAGTTGCGAGCGGAAGCATCGCGCACGATGGCAAACTTTTCAGCCCTGCAAACGCGGCTTGAAGAGGAACGCAAGGCCAGCCAGGAGAAGCTCGCCCTGTTAAGCACCGCCGAAGAGAAGCTCACTCATGCGTTCAAGGCAATCTCGGCGGACGCTCTGCGAAACAACAACCGGTCGTTTCTCGATCTCGCAAAGCAAAACCTTCAGACGTTTCAACAGACTGCGAAAGGTGAACTCGAACGACGGCAGAACGCGATCGGCGATCTAATCAAACCGCTCAAGGAGTCGTTGGAGAAAGTAGACGTCAAGATCGGAGAGTTGGAGAAGACGCGCGCGGGCGCCTATTCGGAATTGCGCGAACAGGTGAAGGCGTTGGCGCAATCGCACTTACAACTTCAGTCGGAGACCGGAAACCTGGTGAAAGCGTTGCGTGTGCCACACATTCGTGGCCGTTGGGGTGAGATTCAATTGCGCCGTGTGGTTGAGCTGGCCGGCATGCTCCAGTATTGCGATTTCGTGGAACAGGAGACAGTCGCGACGGAAGACAGTCGCATTCGTCCGGACGTCATCGTGCGTCTGCCGGGTAATCGCACGATCGTGGTTGACTCGAAGGTGCCGTTCGACGCTTTTTACGAGTCGATCTCGACAACTGACGACGAGATCCGAATAAACAAACTGAAGGATCACGCTCGACTCGTCCGAACGCACATCACTTCGCTCAGCCGAAAATCCTACTGGGAAACAGTGCAACCGACACCCGAGTTTGTGCTGTTGTTTCTGCCGGGTGAAAACTTCTATAGTGCTGCACTGGAGAATGATCCGAAGTTGATCGAAGACGGCGTCAGCCAGGGCGTGATCATTGCTACGCCGACGACGCTGATCGCTTTGCTGAAAGCTGTGTCGTACGGCTGGCGTCAGGAACAGATGGCTGATAACGCGCAGGAAGTCAGCAACCTCGCGAAGACGCTTTACGATCGCCTGCGTGTTTTCACGAGTCACTTCGACGACATCGGCCGCAACCTCGATCGCGCGCTCGATTCATACAATAAAGGCGTGCGCTCACTCGAGACTCGCGTGCTGGTCACAGCGAGGCGCTTCAAGGAGCGTGGCGCAATCGCCGGCGAAGAGATCGAAACGCTGGAGCCAATCGACAAAGCGGCCCGGCCGCTGAGCTTCGACGACGGCGGACTTTTCCCCGAAGAAGATAGGCCCCTGCTAAAAGCCCACAGCGCAAGAAATGGTAGAAAATAAAACCATCCACCGATTACGCAGATTACACAGATCTGCGTAATCTGTGTAATCTGTGGATATAGCTGTGAACGAGATTTGGTTAGGCCCTCTGCTCAACGACAATCGCGCGCTACTCATCGAGCGCTGCGCTAAGCTCGTTGCCAACAATCAAAGCGACTCCTTTATCTATCTCGCTGCCTCACTTCCGCTCCTCGAAGAGGTTACGAAAGGTATTCTCGACGGCAATCGCAATCGCGGCGTTTGGGGTGAACTCCCGGTTTACCTGTTTCGTGGACTCGTGCGGCATGTTTTGTATTCCGCCGTCGATGAAAATGATGAACGACTTGCGCCGCGCATCCCGATCGATCGCGACGAATTACCACTGAAGCGCAGCCTGATCTCGCAAGTTCTGCTTCAACTGCTGGCGACGAACCAGCTAAAGGCATTTGCGCCGCTCGCCACGCGCGAAGGATGTGTGAACAGCGTCGCCACACTGCTCGGCGAGATCCAGCGCGCTGCTCGTACTCCGGCAGAACTCATCGACATCCTCACAGCGCGCGCACGCGACCTCGAAAAAGCCGGCGAGACCAGAGGCATCACGCAACTCGACTTCGACCGAGAAGTCGCCCTTATCTACTCCACCTACGCCGAGCTGCTGAATCAAAATCAATTTACCGAAGAGGACGCGGAACAGTTGCGCGCGCTGTGGGTGTTGCGCGGGATGATCGACGAGCGGTTCGTGCGCGTGCCGTGGCTGTCGAAGGTGCAGCTTTTCATCATTGATGGCTTCTTCGATTTCACGCCCGTGCAAGGAGAGCTTCTGCGCCAGTTGCTCCCGCGTTTCCCGGAAACCGTAGTCAATCTCAATCACGACGACAGCAACCCGGAAATCTTCGTGCCGTTCCAGGATACGATTGGGCAACTGCAAGGCATCGCGACCTTCGACACGGTCCACACCCGCGACTACACAGCCACCAACGGCACCTTGTCAGCACTGCGCGAGAACCTTTTCAATCCGTTAAAGTCAGACGAAGTCTCTGACGAGCCGCAGTTTGTCGCCCACGAGATTCGCTATCTCGAGTGCGGCGATCGCGACACGGAAATCCGCGCCATCGCCCGCGAAGTAAAGCGCCTGGTCCTCACCGAGAACTACAAGCTCGCCGAGATGGCGCTCGTCGTTCGCAAGCACGACACGTATGCTTCCACGATTTCACGCGTGATGCTCGAGGAATCGATTCCGTGCAATATCGAGTTGCGCCTCGGCGCCGCCGACGTTCCGGCGAACCGCGCCGCGCTCAAGCTTCTGACGCTCCTCGAAGGGCTTTCTTCCGAAGAGAATCAAACAACGCGCATCGCGGAGATTGCGGATCTGATCAAGTCGGAATACTTCCGTCTCAGCGACGAGGAGTTGCGCGTGCTCTCGTCACGGTTCGATGAACGCCACCTTGATTTATTTCGAGCCGACGCCCAAACGCTCACGCCTGAAACGATCCACCGTTTGAAAAACCGCCACCGCATCGGCTTCTGGGATGCTGACGCGCTCGAAAATGCGTTTGCTTATGTGGGCAGCGACCTGAGCGTCAGTGCCTGGCTGACGCGCGCGCACAAACTGTTCACGGATCTCCCAGGCGCTACCGCCACCAAAGAGATCTTGAACATCGACTCGGGCGCACAGGATCGTGACACGGACATTGCCGACAACGTCGAGAACGCCGAAACAGCAAAACTCGAGGAGAAGGGTGTCGAGAAGAAGCGCCGCCCGTCGCGCGACATTCATCCGTCAGCGCTCGCCTGGACCGCGCTCGTGGTCCAACGCTTTGCCGAACTGCTTCACGCCGTGCCTCGGCAGGGCAGGCCCGCGGATCTGCGCACCGAGTTGATGCGACTGCTGGACCGTTTCGGCTTTCGCGATCAGATTACAGAGCCGGTAAGGAAAGCCCCGGACGAAGAAGAGCTACCGCAGGTGATGGTCAACTTCAACGCTCTCGAGGCGTTGCGCCGCGCGTTTGTCGCCGCTATCAAGAGCATCGAGATCGCTTCGAACACGGTTGCGTCCACACGCCTTTCGACATTCCTCACGGAAGTTCGTCGCTCGCTCGGTTTTCAGTCGCAAATCTTTGGCGCGCCCGATCGCAACGGGTTGCGTGTGCTCGAAGCAACAGACGTGCGCGGCCTGCGCTTTCGCGCAATCTTTCTCGCGGGGTTAACGGAAGGCGGGTTCCCGCTGAGTGCGTCGCGCGACTGGATCTACCCGCACGAAGAGCGCGACCGGCTCAGGGAGTACGGCCTGACTCTCGAAGACATCTCGCCGAATACGCTGCTGAAGGAAGAGCACTATTTCTACCAGGTGGCTTGCCGCGCCATCGAACGTCTTTACCTGACGCGCCCGCTCATGTTGGGAGACGATTCGGAAACCGTCGCCTCTTACTACATCGATGAACTGAGGCGCGCGATTGCGCCGTTCAGAATTGAGACTGAGATCGTCCGGCGTGATTACGACGGCAAGAACCTCGCGGATGCATCGACCGCCACCGAGATGAAAGTTTCTCTCGTGCGGCAGCAGGAACGTCACCTGCATCGCGGCCACAGGCAAGGCTTGCTGCCGCAGCCGCGAATCACGCGCCTGTTGACGCTCGCACGCAACGACGGCTTTCTCAGCGATGCTGCATTGCGACGCATCGAGATCGAGCGCGAACGAGCCGGCCCGCGATTCGGTGTGTATGACGGCGTGATTACCAATCCGGATCTGCTGAAACTGCTGCACGACAAGTTCGGACCGGATTTTGTTCACAGTGCGAGCGGTCTCAGCGTCTACGGCAATTGTCCTTATCGCTTCTATGCTCAACGAGTGTTGCGTCTCGAGCCGCGCGGTGAGGCCGCGCTCGATCTGCAAGCGATCGACGCGGGAAAGCTGCTTCACGATATTCTGCGCCGGTTCTTTGAACGACACCGCCGCGAGGCGCTGCACAAGCTCGACAGGAAAAAACTCCAAGCGGAACTCGCAGCGATAGCCGACAGCGTGTTTGACGAACACGAGCGCGTCGTTCCGCCGCTCAACAAACAGATCTGGAAAATCGATCGCGAGATTCGGAAGATCCTCCTGGACCAGGTGCTTTTGTATGAGTTGGAGGTTCAGGAGGAAGCTGCAAGTCGCGGAGTGTTACCGACGTACTTTGAAGTCGCGTTTGGCGGCGCAAAGTCGTCGGCAAAGGATCCGGACTCGAAAGAAGAGCCACTCGAGCTGAGTCGCGAAACGTTTGTCGGCGACGAGAAGATCAAGATCAGCGGGCAGATCGATCGTGTCGATGTCGCGCGCGACAATACGCTCGTCGCTTACGACTACAAGTTATCGACCGGCGCCAGCAGAAGCGACATCACCTCGGGAAGAAGTTTGCAACTGCCGATCTACCTGGAAGCGCTCGAAAAACTGATCCTGCCGGACCACCCCGTTGCGGGCGGCGGATATTACGTGATTCGCGGCGCGCAGGACCGGCGCAACAAGGGACTTTATCGTGCAAGCCAGTTGGATTATTTGCGACTGCGCGCGAAGAACTCCGTCTTCTCGGATGAAGACTGGCAGCGGATTCGCGCCGAGGTCATCAAGAGGATCTGGGAGTTTCTCGACGGTATGCGCGCAGGCAAGTTTATAGTCGATCCTTCCGAGAAGCAGAAGACATGCCGGTTTTGTGATTACGGGGCTGTCTGCCGGTACGATCGCGACCGCATCGACAGGAAGAAGTAACCACGGATAACACGGATCGATCCGTGTAATCCGTGGTCGGTTTTATGTCAGAGCAACGCGTACTTTTATCAGAACAAGCAGCGGCTGCCTACGAGATCAATAAGCACATCTCGGTGACGGCGGGGCCGGGATCTGGTAAGACGACCGTGCTCGTTGAGCGGTACGTTCACATCCTCCGCGAACGCGATCTCTCCATCGATCAGATCGTAGCGATCACTTTCACCAATCGCGCGGCTAACGAAATGCGCGAGCGTCTCCGCAGCGAGCTCAACCTGATGCTGAGCATCGCAGACGACGACGAGCGGCGGCGCTGGTTGAACTACAAACGCACTCTCGATGGCGCCGTGATCACCACGATTCACGGCTTCTGCGCTCGTCTGCTGCGTGAGTTTCCGATCGAAGCGCGTGTCGATCCGCAGTTTTTGCTCCTCGACGAACATCGCGCCGCGATGATGCTCGAGCTGATCGTCGAAGAAGTTCTTTCGGAGTTTATTAGTAACGGCCACATCGAGATCTCGCGTCTGACGCTGGGCGTTGGTCGCAGCAGGCTGGCAGCGGCGTTGACGCAACTCTATCGCGAAGCACGCGGCCAGGGGTTGTCGCTCGAAGAGCTCGCCGTCGCGACCGCGCGTGTACATGCAAGCGAAGAAGATCACGCGCGTGCGCTCGAAGAACTCGATCGCGCCATCGCCGCCTTTCTCGGCGTGCGCCGAACAACGATAGCTGCCAAGACCAATCAGGCCGACGTTGTTTCCGCGTGGGCAGAAGCGCAGAAGTTATTAAAGTCGATTCCTTCGCACGAGACGCTGGCCGATTACTGCCGGCTCGTGGAAGGTTTTCGCACTCACCGGCCGCAGGCGCGAGCACCGGTGGCCGAGCATGTGAAAACGCTCGACACACTCGTCTGGGAAAAGAACCTTCAAGGCCGTGTGCCGCAGGTTTGCCTCGATCTGTTTGCGCGGCAGTACGCGCTCGAGATGGTCAACCTGCTGTCGCGTGTGGACCAGCGACTCAACGAGGAGAAACAGAAGATCTCGGCGCTCGATTTCGACGATCTCGAATTGCGCACGCTTTCGCTGCTGGAACGGCCGGAAGTCATCGCCCGACTATCGGAGCGTTACCGGTTTTTCCTCGTCGATGAATTTCAGGACACGAATAACGTGCAGCGCGTCTTGCTGGAACGTCTTGCTTTGAGCAAAGGACGCCGGCCCGCGAATCTGTTTATCGTCGGCGATCGCAAGCAGTCGATTTACGGCTTCAGAGGCGCGGACGTTGACGTGTTTCGGCAGATGACTGCGACATTGCTCGCGGCGGGCGGAGAAGAGAAGCCGCTGCAGTTGAACTTTCGCAGCCAGCCGCCGCTGATCGCTTTCTTCAATCATCTCTTCCCGAGACTGTTTCAGGTGCCTGACGATATTCCATCGAGTGAGGTTAAAAATCTTGACCAGCTCGGTTATGTGAAGCATGAGAAGAGCGACGCTAAGCGCGAGCTGCGCGATGAAGGTCCTCTGGTCGAGCTTCTGGTCAGCACCAAGACTTCGCTCGAAGACGATCCGCGCGCCGAACAAGACTCACGCGTGCTCGACGCGCAGCAGATTGCCCGCCGTATCATCTCGCTGAAACGCCAGTCGCCCGCGCTCAAGTACGGCGACATCGCGCTGCTGTTTCGCGCGATGACGCAGGTGCAGGTTTATGAGTCGGTCTTTCGGCGCGCCAACATTCCGTATCAAACAGTGCTGGGGCGCGGTTTTTACGAACGCGAAGAGATCACCGATCTGATCCAACTGCTGCGATTCCTCGATAACAAGACTGACGAAATTGCCCTCGCGGCCGTCCTTCATTCACCGCTCTGCGGAATTTCCGACAATGGTTTGCTGGCACTGCGTTGCGCGCCGTGGCTGGAAGAAGTTGACACTGCGGATCCGTTGCGCGGGTTCTCGCTGACCCGCGGGCTTTACCTCGCGCTGCGCCGCCATCGCGAGATCGCGTACATCAGCGATGAGGAACACGAGCTGCTCGATCGCGTTGCCCGGCTTATTAGCCACCTGGTGGATCGGCGACATCATTACGCAATCCAGGATCTGCTTCGATTCGCTGTCGAAGAATCCGAATACATGACCGTCGTTGCGGCAAATTTCGATGGCGCGCAACGCCTGGCGAACGTCGAGCGGCTGTTCACGCTCGCCGCTCGTTTCGAAGCTTCCGGCACTCACCTGATTCGCGACTTCGTGCGTTACGTCGAGGAGTTTGAAGCGATTGGCAGCCGTGAAAGCGAAGGACAGATCGACCAGGCTGCCGACGCTGTGCGCCTGATGACGATTCACCAGGCAAAGGGACTGGAGTTTCCGGTCGTAATTATTCCCGATCTGCAACGACTCTCGCGCGTCGCCACCGACACCTGGGTGTTGCTCGATCGGCATCAAGGCCTGACGTTGAAAGTGCCTGACGGTCGCGGCAACCTGGTTGCCGGTTGCACATTCACGAATTTCGAAAAGCGGCACGCGTGGCGCGAACAGTTTGAAAGCATGCGTCTGCTTTATGTCGCAGCGTCGCGCGCTGAAGATCGTTTGATACTCTCAGGCGTGACCGAGGAGATCGCGTCATTAAACAGAGGCAACGACTGCTGGCTGAAATGGATCTGGCAGTCGTTGGAGTTGCAGGACAGGCAATCGAGCGGTGTCGTTGAACTGGCAAAGGACGTGCAGTTGCAACTGACGATCAACCTTGCCGAAGAGCCTGTTGAAGAAGTTGAAGTTGAAGAGCCGCTGACGAGCACGCAGCCGGCGGACTCGTTGCACGACATCTTTCCCCTCGTGAAGCCTGTCGATCCGCAAAGCGGCAAAGCGATTCACCGGTTTAGTGTCACGCAACTGATTAATTACCACCGCTGCCCGCGGCAATACTATTTCGATCGCGTGCTGCGCGTGCCTTCAGCGGATGAGTTGTCGGTCTGGAACAACGCGGATGCGCCGGAGCCGCGGACAAACCTGACCGCTACTTTGAAGGGCGCAGTGATTCATCGTTTCTGCGAGTTGTACACGTTGGACCAGAGCGTGGATGAGTGTTTGCGGCGCAGTTTTGACGAGGTTGTTCGCCGGCGCCAGGCGCAGCTCGCGGATCGTTTGGTCGAGATCAATCCGGAAGCAGCGATCAGAGATCTGCGGCCGCTCGCGAAGAACTACCTGGCGAGCGATGTGTTCAAGCGCGTCGAGACGGCACCAAAATTCGCCGGTGAGCGTCCTTTGGGCGAGCCGGGTTTGTGGAGCGAGATCGGTTTCCGTTTGCGCCGTCCTTTGGGAATTCTCTTTGGCGTCATCGACAAACTCTTGATCACGCGTTCACCAGACGGCGCTCTGGAGATCGAGATCATCGACTTCAAAACGCATCACATTACGGCCGCTAAATCAGCAACGCCACCGGAGCAGCAAACGTCTCGCGTAGCCCGTAAAAAGGAACAGTTCGCATTTAACTTCGAAGATCCTGCCAGAACCAAGGCCGTTCACACTGCTGCCGAAGACTACGAGCTTCAGATGCAAGGATATGCGCTCGCGGTGCGCGAACTGCTCCCTTCGCTGGGCGGCGGCAAGCTGCGTGCGACGCTCCACTTTCTCGAACCCAATGTCGAGGTGCACCTGGCTGACGAGCTGCTCGAGGCGGCCCGCTGCCAACAGGCGATCGACGAAGCAATGCAGCGCACTATCTACTCTGCTGACCCTGCAGACTTCCCGGTCAAGACAGCGCCGCATTGCCGCATGTGCAACTTTCTGCGCGTCTGTACCGCCGGCAAAGAATGGGTGCGGGAGAATTAAACCACGGATTAAACGGATGACACGAATCAATTCGTTTCATCCGTTTAATCCGTGGTTTAATTCCCCGCTATGGTAACAATCAAATCTTTCGATGGCGGCGAATTCGACGGCTACCTGCGGATGCCTGCGAGCGGTTATGGGCCAGGCGTCGTCGTGCTCCAGGAGATCTTCGGCGTCAGCAGCTACATGCGCAGCGTTGTTGATTGGTATGCGGCGCACGGCTTTGTCGCGGTGTGTCCCGATTTGTTCTGGCGACTTGAACGCGGCGTGCAACTCACCGACAAAGGCGACGATTGGAACAAGGCGATTGAGTTCTATCAAAAACTCGACGAGGCGAAAGCCGTGGAAGACTCAGCCGCGGCGCTCGACTTTTTACGACATCACTCAGCGTGCAGCGGCCGTGTCGGCGCGGTTGGTTTCTGCATGGGCGGGAACCTTGCTTATCTGTTGTCGGTGCGGTTCAAGCCTGATTGCGCCGTCGGATATTACGGCGTCAGCATCGAAAAGAGTTTGGACGAGGCAAAGAACCTCACCAGTCCATTACTGTTGCACATCGCAGAGCACGACAAGTTTTGTCCTCCCGAAGCGCAGGCTGCGATTCACGCGGCACTCGATTCAAATCCACTCGTGACGATTCACGATTATCCGGGTCTCGACCACGCTTTTGGACGCACCGGTGGTGAGCATTACGACGCAGCCGCCGCTGAGCTCGCGAACCTTCGCAGTCTCGAGTTCTTTGTCAGTAATCTCGCCGGCGCGGGCCTCGCGAGCGCTCAACAAGCCCTTTCGTCACGTTGGGACGATCACGTGAAGCATGAATTCGCCACGCGAAACACTGACGACACGCTCGAGACGATGGTCGCTGACGCCTACGTGAACCACGTGCCGGTGATGACCGGTGGCGTGGGCCATGAAGAGCTGCGTGAGTTCTATTCGAAACGTTTCATTCCACAGATGCCACCCGACACCGCGATGACGCCTGTCTCGCGCACGATAGGCGTCGATCGAATCGTCGATGAGATGGTCTTTGAGTTCACACATACCAGCAAGATGGATTGGATGTTGCCGGGTGTTGAGCCGACCGGCAAGCACGTGCGTGTGGCCCTCGTTGTGATCGTTCACTTCCGCGACGGCAAGCTCGCCCACGAACACATCTACTGGGACCAGGCATCGGTACTGGCCCAACTCGGACTGATCGATGCGTCGAGACTTCCGGTCGCGGGTGCCGAGAGCGCCGAGAAAGTTCTCAACCCTAAGCTGCCGTCGAACGAACTTATGGACAGGATTTAACAAGATTGACATGTAAATCATGAAAAATCCTGTACATCCTGTAAGCCGTCTGCGGCGCGATCTGGGCACGCTCGAGTCATACGCCGCGCTGATCGGCATTCTTATCGGCGCAGGGATCTTTCAGGTCACGAGCCAGGCGTGGGCGCTCACTGGCCCAAGCGTGATTCTCGGCTATCTCGTCCTGACACCTGCGATTCTCGCCACCTCGATTCCTTACGCCGCTTACCTCTCAACTCCGCTCGGTCGCGAACCCGGGGGCGAGTACCTGCACATCTCGCGCAGCTTGAAAGGCTTTCGTCTGGCTTACGTCGGCGCGTGGCTGAAGATCATCTCCTACATCGGCGCGGGCGCGTATCTTGCCAACGCGATGGCGGGATACCTGATCGCCCTGAGCGGCAACCGTATCGACGCGCAGAGATTTCGCTTGCCGCTCGCGTTGGCGGCCCTCGTGGTGTTCTATGCGATTCACGTCATCGGCATACGCTGGTTCGGGCGCATGCAAGTCGCCCTGTCAGCATTGAAGTGTTTGGCGCTGCTCGTGCTGATCGTTCCCGGCTTGTTTGTTCTTCAGCCGGCAAACTACACGCCGTTTTTCACGCACGGTGTGAGCGGCTTTGGCGTGAGTTTGCTGCCGTTGTTCTTTGCTTACGCCGGCTTCGAGTCGATTGCACAAACGGCCGGTGAAGTGAAAGATAGCACGCGCCGCTTGCCGCGAATCATTTTGAAAGGAATCACCGTCACTGCGCTCTTTTACGTCTTCACTTCCATCGTTTCATTTGGCGTATTGCCCGGCGGACGGTTGCAAGTAAGCAGCGCACCGATGGCTGAAGTCGCATCGATGTATCTTCCCGCGGGCGCCGCGATGTTCGTGACGATTGGAGCCATCGCCGCGATCATGACCGCGCTCAACGGAACGATCTTCGTTCCTTCGCGACTGGCAATCATGTTTGTCGAAGACGGTCTGGCGCCACGCTGGCTCGGCTTCGTCAACAAAGCGACCGCGACGCCGATACGCGCCCTGACGCTGACATTGCTCTGTTGCGCGATTTTATTGATCAGCGGACAGCTTGCACTGGCGCTGAACGTTGCAGTGTTTGCCCTCGTCGTGCTTTATTTCATTCATAGTTTAGTATTTCTGTTCCTGCCACGACTGAACCCGGGTCTTGCGAGCGAGATCGAGATCACGCTGCCGCGTCGAGTGCAACAGGCGGCTGCGGTTGTCTCGATTCTATCGATGGGCTTGATGATCCTGATCCAGTTGCGCCTGGACGCGGACGTGTTGAAATCTCAAACGCTCAGTCAACGGATAAATAGCCAGTCGTTGACGAGTATCGAATTGATCGTGGTTTGGGGCATTGTCGGGGCAGGACTCTATCAACTCGCTCGAATGCAACGCAGCAAGGATTTATCTGTTAATCCTGTCAGAGAATGATCATGGACCGGCGTCGCAATGAATTTCCTACTTTGGCCTCGGGCATTCATCTGCTCAGTCACAGCCTTGGGCCAGTGCCTCGTGCCGCGCGCGAGTCGATGATCGCCTATTTCGACGCCTGGGAACACCACACGAGCGAAGATGCATGGGCCACGAGCTGGTGGGAGCTATCGCGCCGCGTCGGCGATCGGATAGCGCGCATCCTCGGCGGCGCGCCTGCTTCAGTTCAGATCCAACCAAACGCATCAATCGCGTTGGCGACCGTCGCCTCGTGTTTTGATTTCAAAAACGGCAGAAACAAAGTGGTAACGACTGCCCTCGACTTCCCTTCGATGGAATACTTCTGGGATGCGCAGCGACAGCTTGGCGCGCGAATCGAAGTTGTTCCCTCAGCCGATGGAATCTCAGTGCCGCTGGAGAGAATTCTCGAAGCGATCGACAGTGAAACATGCCTCGTTGCCCTCGCCCACACCTCTTTTTGCAGCTCATACCGCGTCGATGCGCCGGCGATCGTAAAGCGCGCGCATGAGCAAGGCGCGCTGGTGCTGTTGGATGTTTACCAGTCTGCGGGCGCGGTCCAACTAAATGCTGCTGACTGGAATGTCGATTTTCTCATCGGCGGCTCTATCAAATGGCTGTGCGGCGGTCCCTCGTGTGGATACCTCTACGTGCGGCCTGAGTTGCAAAGAGATCTACGGCCGCGTTTGACTGGCTGGGTCGCTCATGATTCGCCGTTTGACTTTGCGCATGCGCCGATGCGTTATGCGAGATCCGTGAGACGATTCGCGCAAGGCACACCCAGCATTCCCGCGCTCTACTCGGCGATACCCGGGCTCGAAATCATCGAGGCGGTTGGCATTTCTGAAATCGCTGCCGAATCAGAGCGAAGAACCCAGTTGATGATAGATTTTGCGCTCGAGCGAGGGTGGAGTGTTAATACTCCGCTCGAAAAGGACCGGCGCGGCGGCTCGGTGATGATCGGAGTCGAAGGCGCGGCAGCTATGGTCGAACAGCTAGCGGAGAAAAGAGTGTTTGTCGATTCGCGACCGCGCGTTGGGCTGCGCGTGTCGCCACATTTCTTCAACACAGATGAAGAGATCGAAGAAGCGTTGCGCATTCTCGCAGGACTGATTAAGTGACGAAACCATCTCTCAACACTCAAGCGCCCGATTTCACGCTCAAAGATGCAAACGGCGACGACTGGCGCCTGTCGGAGCATCGCGGCAAAGTCGTCGTGCTGCTTTTTTATCCAGGCGATGAAACGCCGATCTGCACGAAACAGATGTGTTCCGTGCGCGATCGTTGGGACGATTACGTGGCGACGGGAGCGGAGGTGGTTGGGATCTCTTCTGATTCGGTAGAATCACATCGAAAATTTGCCGCGAATCATAATCTTCCTTTGCGACTGTTGTCTGATTCGGATGGCACTGCTTCGAACCTTTATGGCGCGCGCTCGTTGATTCCCGGCAAAGTTGCGCGGTCTGTTTTTGTGATCGACGCGCAGGGGATCCTGCGCCACGCAGACGTGCGGCCGCTCGGCTTATTCAAGCCCAAGGATGATGCTACTATTACTGCCATCCGCGCGGCGCAACAAGGAGGTTAGACATGGCTGAAACTATCAAATGCACACATTGCGGCGAGAAACGCCCCGGGCTCGCATTCGCGCCATTTCCTAATGCGCTCGGACAGCGGATCGCAGCAGAGATCTGCCAACCATGCTGGAGCGACTGGCTGCAAAAACAAACACAAATCATCAATCACTACGGTCTGGATCTCACCAATCCTGACGCACAAAACTTTCTCTTCGATAACATCAAAGGCTTCTTATTCGGCGAGGTTCCTGAAAGCGCTGAAATCGACACCACGAAAGAAGGCACCGTCAAATGGTGACCTGCTCAGAGTTCAGCCTTTAGGCTGTCTTTTCTGTTACGACAAGCTAAAGCTTGAACTCTGAATTAACATCTGGCCCACAGTTTGCTATCTTCGTTAGACAACGTATGTTTTCCAAACTTGATTGTCTGTTCGGTACAGAGGAGGATTTAGTCAAATGAGACGCAGAATTACAGGACTCATAGCGTTAGCCGCGCTTGCCGTCATCCTACCGGCTTGCGACAACACGGCGAACAACAATAGAACTGTAAATGCCAACGCGAATGCTAATGCGGCGGCGACAGCCACTGCGACGCCCGCGACTGTTGCAAACACCAATAGAGCTCCGACCCGCGAAGAGTATGAGCGCAACAAAGAAAGATACAACCGGGAAGCAAAGGGGTCAGGGCGGACCATCGGCGCCGGTGTGAATGACGGCTGGCTCTGGGTGAAAACGCGTTTTGACCTGGCGGCGGCCGACGACCTGCGCGATTCGACGATCAACGTTGACGTCGATCAAGCTGTCGTCACATTAACGGGTACGGTTGCGAGTGCCGCTCAAAGAACAAAGGCTGAAACGGTGGCGAAAGCGGTTGATGGTGTTAAGGGAGTGAAGAATCAGTTGAAAATTTCCGCTGGTAACACCAACGCGAACGCGAATGCCAATCGCAACGCCAACGCGAACCATAACGCCAACGGCAACGCCAATCGCCGGGGCAACGCTAACAGGTAACTCTAATTGTAGGGGTGGCCCACTGTGGCCACCCGTCTCAACAATAATGACGGCCTCGGAATGCGGGCGGTCCACGGAGGGCCGTCCCTACAATACTTCTCGCTTCCCCTTTTCTCCCTTCTTACGCTAAGCTTTCGCTCTCTTTCCTAAATCGGAATTTGCTGGTGGCTTCTTAACCAGCGCTTTGCTTCGCAAATCCAACTGCTGGGGATGCAGGTTTATGCCAAACGTCCGCCTTATCGTCGCTATCGCCGCGCTCTCTCTCGTTTCGATATTTTTGTTTCCACACGCGAATGCGCAACGCAGCGCCATCGACACTTACGCAATCACGAACGCCCGCATCATCACTGTCTCGGGATCGACGATCGATCGAGGCACGGTTGTCATTCGCAACGGCTTGATTGAAACCGCCGGCGCGAATGTCAGCGCACCGCCTGATGCGCGCATCATCGATGGCACCGGTCTGATCGTCTATCCCGGACTGATCGACTCCTACACAAATCTCGCGCTGCCCGAAGCTTCTCCTTCACCTTCTGCCGGCGGCGGTGGTGGTTTCTTCGCCGCGGCGCCGCCTCGACCAGTAGGTGGGCCAAATTCAACTCAACCGCCGGGACTGCAACCGGAAGTCATGGTTGAAGAGATCATCCGGCCGGGCGGGAATGAGATTGAATCGTCGCGAAACGTCGGAATCACGACGGCGCTCACGTTACCGCGCTCCGGGATTTGGATGGGCCAGTCAGCATTGATCAACCTGGCGGGCGACACGCCGCAGCAGATGATCGTGCGCTCACCAGTGGCGATGCACATCGGCTTTACGCCGTTACGCGGTGGCTATCCCGGATCTCTCATGGGCGTCTTCGCAGCGCTGCGACAGATGATGCTCGATGCGCAGCGTTATCGCGATTCAATGCAGGTTTACGATCGTGCGCCGCGCGGTATGCGCCGGCCGGAAGTTGACCGATCTCTCGCGGCGCTCGTGCCGGTAATCGAAGGACGTATGCCGGTCGTGATGTTGGCCAACAGTGAACGCGAAATCAGCCGCGCGCTGGATCTCGCGGCCGAGTTCAAGCTTCGCCTCATCATTGCCGGCGGTCGCGAATCGGATCGACTCACCGAACGTTTAGTAAAACAGAATGTGCCCGTGTTGCTGTCGCTCAATTTGCCAAAGCGCACTACCGCCGCGATACCTGAAGCCGATCCTGAGCCGCTGCGCGTTTTGCGCGAACGGGTCGAGGCACAACAAACAGCAGGCAAGCTCGCCAAAGCCGGTGTGCGCTTTGCATTTGAATCGGGTTCGCTGACGAGTATGACGGATCTTTTGGTGAATGCCGCGCGCACAATTGAGAACGGTCTCTCTGCGACAGACGCATTGCGTGCTTTCACGATTTGGCCCGCGCAGATTTTAGGTGTGGAGAATCAACTCGGATCGATTGAGGCGGGCAAGATTGCCAATCTGACCGTGATGCGTGGTGATCTGTTTGATCGTAACAGTCGCGTCGCTCACGTGTTCATTGATGGTCGTCCGATCGATCTGCGGCCGCCGGAAAGAGGTGCTCCTGGTCGTAACAATCTGAGCGGGCAGTGGTCCGTCAATATCAATCTGGGCCAGGGCGACCAGGCGATTACATTGAATTTGCAGCAAGAAGGGGATCGTCTCACGGGATCTATCTCGGGCCCGCTTGGCGCAGGCGAGATCTCCAATGCTTCAACTTCCAGCGCCGGTGAAGTCCGTTTTACTGTCGCTTTGAACGTCGAACGTCAAACTAAAGAAGCAACGTTTACCGGCCGGTTCGAGAACAATCAGATTCGCGGCAACGTCGCGATTGTTGGTATGACGCCGGGAACATTTACGGCCACACGGCCAGCACAACCACAAAGGCACTAAGACACGAATTTTTTAAAAATGATCTTTGTGCCTTTGTGTCTTTGTGGTTCGAATACATAACTTCACGGAGTAACCAATGAAACGATTCATCGCCAGACTCCTATGTTTCGCAATCATCAGCACGTTGCCGGTCGGAGTGGTCCGCGCGCAGCGACAAACGTCGCCCGAAACTCTCATTCGCAACGCCACCGTGCTCACCATTACGCACGGCACGCTCCAGAACACGGACGTGCTCCTGCGCAACGGCAAGATTGCGGCTGTAGGCAAGAACCTCAACGCTTCCGCAAACGCACGCATCATCGACGGCACCGGCAAATACGTCATGCCCGGCATCATCGACTGTCACTCGCACTCGATGCTCGACACCATCAACGAAGGAACACTCGCAGTCACCTCCATGGTGCGAACGGCGGACGTGCTCAATACAACTGACGTCGATCTTTATCGCGAGCTTGCCGGAGGCGTCACCACTCTGAATCTCCTGCACGGCTCTGCCAACCCGATTGGCGGATTGAATACGGTGGTGAAGATCAAGTATGGCCGGCCCGCGAACGAGTTTCTTTTTCCCGGCGCGATGCCTGGGATAAAGTTTGCGCTCGGTGAAAATGTGAAGCGATCCAATTTCAACCCACAGCCCGGCGGTCCGCGCCGGTATCCAGGCACGCGCATGGGCGTTGAGGAAGTTATTCGCGATGCGTTTACACGCGCGCGTGATTACAAGCGTGCGTGGGATGAGTATCGTGCGGCGGCGAAGAACGATAAAAACCTGATACCGCCGCGCCGAGATTTGGAGCTCGAGCCGCTCGTCGAAGTTCTGGAAGGCAAACGCTACGTTCACGCACACTGCTACGTCGCGAGCGAGATCCTGATGCTGCTCAATCTCGCGGATGAGTTTGGGTTCAAGATCAAAACGCTCCAGCACGTGCTCGAAGGCTACAAGGTGGCCAAAGAGATCGCCGCGCATGGCGCCGGCGCTTCGATCTTTGCCGATTCCTGGGGTTACAAGATCGAGGCTTACGATGCGATCCCTTACAACGCTGCGATCATGACTCGCGCCGGCGTAGTTGTTTCGATGAACTCCGACTCCGACGAACGCGCGCGCCGATTGAATATCGAAGCTGCCAAGGCGATGCACTGGGGTGACCTTACCGAAGAACAGGCACTGAAACTGGTGACGCTTAATCCGGCGATTCAACTTGGTATTCAGGATCGAGTTGGTTCGATTGAAGTCGGCAAAGACGCTGACATCGCAATCTGGAACGGGCATCCCTTCAGCGTCTATTCACGCGTCGATAAGACGTTCGTCGATGGCGTTGTTTTCTTTGATCGTGAACAGGACCTCGCGCGGCGTCCTGAGCTTGCGAAGGAACGTGCGACATTGGAGCAGGCGGAGCCGAATAAGCCACGGCCACAAGGGCAGTCACCACAAACCCCTCGTCGCCGCCCCAGCGGACATGCGGATGACGATATCGAAATTGAGAAGCCCTAGAATTTTCTCTGCGTAACTCTGCGCTCTCTGCGTCAAAGACGCGGTTTGACGCAGAGCACGCAGATATGCAGAGGACCGCAGAGAAAAGACGGAGAGACAGATATGAGGATTATAGTTGCGATACTTTTTGCGACATGCTCGGTAGTGGCCCAGCAGATCGGAAATCCGACAACCCAGGAAGGCGTGCTTCCACCGCGTGGCGTTTTCGCGATTCGGAATGCCCGAATCGTAACCGTCACTGGTCCGGATATCGAAAACGGCACGGTTGTAATTCGCGACGGCAAGATAGAAGCCGTTGGCGCTAATGTTTCCGTTCCTTCCGGTGCGCAAACGATCGATGGGAATGGTCTATTTGTTTATCCCGGAATGATCGACGCAGGCACGAACATGGGACTCGTCGAAGTTCCGCAAGGCGCGAATGGCACGGTCGATACAGCCGAAGTCGGTGATCTAAATCCAAACGCAAAAGCAATCATCGCGGTCAATCCACACAGCGCGCACATCGCCGTCACACGGGTTGAGGGTATAACCAATACATTGACCGCGCCGTCCGGCGGGTTGATCTCAGGTCAGGCCGCGCTGATCAATCTGCTCGGCACCGTGCCGAAAGAGATGGCGGTGGTCCCACAGGCCGCGCTCGTCATTAATTACCCGCGCATCGGCGGTGGCGGTGGTGGTTTTGGCGGGTTCCAACAACAACCTGCAAACCTCGCGGAAACATTAACTGCCAACGAGCGACAACTCGAGCAAATCCGGAAGTTGTTGCGCGATGCGGAAGCCTACGGCCGTTCGCAGGATGCTGCTGCTAAAGACAGATCGTTGCCGCGTCCCGACAGGAACGTTGTTCTCGAATTACTCGTGCCGTACGTTCGTGGAGAACAGCCGGTAATCTTCCGGGCAGATCGCGAAGCAGAAATTCGTGGCGCGATCCGTTTTGCCGAGGAGATGAAGCTAAAGCCGATCATTCTCGGTGGCGACGATGCCTGGAAGATTGCCAGCTTGCTGAAGGAGAAGAACGTCCCGGTGATTCTAACGGCATTTTGTCCCTGCCGAACCGTGAAGACGATGCGTACGACGCGTTGTATGAAAATCCAGCGAAACTTCAGCAGGCTGGAGTGCGTTTCTGCATTTCCACCGGCGACAGCGGTCCTGAAGTACGAAATCTGCCGCAATATGCGGGCATGGCAGCGGCCTTCGGTCTTTCGAAGGCGGACGCGGTGAAGGCCGTCACGCTTTACCCGGCGCAAATACTGAATGTCGCGGATCGTCTGGGCTCGATCGAAGCCGGGAAGATGGCAAATCTGGTGATAACTGACGGCGATCTGCTCGAGATCCGCTCGCACATAAGATATTTGTTCATAGATGGCCGTCCGGTGGTGTTAACCAGTAGGCACACAGAATTGAATGAAGCATTCAAAAATCGGAAGTAAAAACCATCCACCGATTGCGCAGATTACACAGACAGATCTTTTTGTGAAATCGGCCTAAATCTGTGGATGCCTTTTGGAGGTTAAACTTGTTCACTAAGAGCTTATTTGCCCTTTTCGCCAGCGTCCTGCTCCTCTCAATCACAGCATCTTCACAAACAAAGCTATTGCGCTTTCCGGATATCCGGGGCGACCGCGTCGTCTTCACTTATGCCGGCGATCTTTGGACGGCGCCGTCAAGTGGTGGCTCCGCCGTGCGTTTAACTTCGCACCCGGGGGTCGAAGTGTTTGGAAAGTTCTCACCTGACGGAAAGTGGATCGCCTTCACGGGCCAGTATGACGGCGACGAACAGGTTTACGTGGTACCTACCTCAGGCGGCGAACCGCGGCAACTGACTTTCTATCCTGCACGCGGACCGCTCGCACCGCGTTGGGGTTGGGACAATCAGGTGTTTGGTTGGACCAAAGACAGCAAGCAGATCATTTTCAGATCTCTACGAGACTCATGGACGCTTCCGATAGCGCGCCTGTATTCAGTGTCGATTGACGGAGGTCCCGCCACCGCTTTTCCCATGCCGTCGGCGGGTTCGGGCGACTTGTCGCCAAACAACGATGAGATTGTCTACTCGCCGCAATCGCGCGACTTCCGATCAGAAAAACGTTACGGTGGCGGCCAGGCAAATCAGCTCTACATCTTCAACTTCAACAACAACTCGGCCAAACGCATTACTGAAGGACCACGCGCCACGCGTGATGCGATGTGGATTGGCGACACGATTTTCTTTAACTCGGATCGCGATGGGCACTTTAATCTTTATGCGTATAGCATCCCGAACGGGAGAACGACCCAGGTCACCAGCAACCGGCCGTGGGACGTGCGTTGGCCGAGCTCAGATAATGAAGGCCAGATCGTTTACGAGCTGGACGGCGAGCTGCAAGTGCTCGACGCACGAACGAGGAAGAGTACGCCGATATCGATCAATGTTCCTGACGAAGGTAACGCACGCAGGCCGAGTCGCGTATCGGCGGCGAATCTGATCGAATCAATTAATCTGAGTCCAAAAGGTGAACGCGCGTTGTTTGCTGCTCGTGGCGACATCTTCAGCGCGCCGATTGAAAAAGGTCCAACCCGGAATCTGACTGATTCATCCGGCGCGCATGATAAGTGGCCGAGTTGGTCGCCCGACGGCTCGCAGATCGCGTTCATTTCTGACAAGAGCGGCGAAGAAGAGCTTTATCTCATACCACAAGACGGTTCCAGGCCTGCCGAGCAGATCACGCGCGGCGGCGCGGCCATGCGTTACCAGCCCGAGTGGGCGCCCGACGGAAAGCGAATCGCGTTCGGCGATAAAGACGGTAAGCTCTACGTTCTCACGTTAGCCGATCGCAAGCTCAGCGAAATTGCCGATTCGCCGCGTGGCCAGATTCGCGACTATGCGTGGTCGCCACGAGGAAACTTTCTGGCTTTCTCCATGTCCAATCCGAATCAGTTTGCGTCTGTATTTATTTGGAGTGCGGCGGATGGACAAGTGCGAAGTGTGACCGACGACTATTTCAACTCCTACAATCCCGCCTGGGATCCGCAGGGAAACTATCTCTACTTTTTAAGTGACAGAGAATTTGCCCCGCAAATTTCCAATATCGAATTCAACTATGCAACCAACCGGCCGACTTACATCTACGCCGTGTCGTTACGTAAAGACGTCAAGCATCCCTTTCCGCCTGAAAGCGATGAAGTGACAATAGCTAAACCCGAAGAGTCGCCGAAGCCGGCAGCCTCTCCGGCAACATCTCCTGCGGAGTCGCCTACCCCTGCCGAGGCGAAACCCGAAGCGGCGCCAAAACCGCCGGCAATACTAACGATCGACTTCGATGGTATTTCGAATCGCATCGCGCGAGTACCGGTTGGAGCAGATAACTACTTCGGATTGTCAGCGAAAACCGGGCACCTGCTTTACATGACTGGAAGTGCGGGTTACTACGGTCGCCAGGGCGATCGCAATACATCGTTGCGAATCTATGCGATGAAGGACCGCAAGGAAACTACTTTGGTGGACGATGCTCGCGGCTATGTTCTTTCAGACGACGGCTCGAAGATCCTGGTAGCGCAGGGACCTGGCTACAACCTTTACGACGCGACGCCCACCGGTGAAAGAACAAAGAAGGCAGTTGCGACGAACCAGCTTTATGTCGATCGCGTGCCCGCCGAGGAGTGGAACCAAATCTTCAATGAAGTTTGGCGTCGCTATCGCGACTGGTTCTACGTGTCGAACATGCATGGTTACGATTGGGTCGCCTTGCGCGAGCAGTACAAGCCTCTGCTCAAGTATGTGGCCCATCGTTCCGATCTCAACTACATCATCAGCGAGATGATCGCCGAGCTCACCGTGCAGCACGCTTATATCGAGGGTGGAGATTTCCAGATTCCGCCTCGGCCACGCTACGGATTGCCGGGCGCGCGTTTTGAGTTCGACAAACAGGCCGGACGGTATCGAATCGCGAAGATCTTCGAAGGCGATAACTCAGAAGATATTTATCGCTCGCCGCTGACGGAAATCGGTGTGAATGCGAATGTCGGCGATTACGTGCTGGCGATTGACGGTGAAGAGCTGAAGCCGACGGACGATCCGTATCGCCTGCTGAGAAACAAAGCCGACAATCCCGTGCAGCTCACGCTAAACAAAGTTCCGTCGCTGCAGGGCGCGCGGACAGTCTCTTACAAACCCATCACGGATGAACAGAACCTGATCTATCTCGACTGGGTGGACCACAATCGTGAAAAGGTAAGCAAAGCGACGAATGGACGCGTTGGTTATCTGCACGTTCCCGACATGGGCGCGAACGGAATTCGGGAGTTTATCAAGTGGTACTACCCGCAATTGCGCAAGGAAGCGCTGATTGTCGATGTGCGCGCAAACGGCGGTGGCAACGTGTCGCGTATGCTCATCGAGCGGCTGCGGCGGAAGGTGCTGGCGCTGAACTATTCACGGACTAACGACGATGCGACGACTTACCCGGACGCAGTTTTTATTGGACCAATGGTCGCGCTGCTGGATGAGAACTCCGCTTCGGACGGCGACATCTTTCCGGCAATGTTTCGCGAAGCCGGGCTTGGGCCATTGATCGGGAAGCGTTCGTGGGGTGGCGTAGTGGGCATCACGAATCGAGGACAGTTGATCGATGGCGGCACTGTGAACGTTCCCGAGTTTGGATTTACGAATAAGAATGGCGAGTGGATTATTGAAGGTTACGGTGTCGATCCGGATATCGAAGTTGATAACGATCCGCCGTCGGTGATTGCGGGCAAGGATCCGCAGCTTGAACGCGCGATTGCAGAGGTGATGGCGAAACTGAAACAACCAGTGAAGCTGCCTCCGAAGCCCGCGCCTCCGGTGAAGACGATCAATAACCGCCAGACTTCTAGAGCCTCGCAGAACTGAGACAGGATCAGCAGGATGATCAGGATTTAAACGATCCTGATCATCCTATAAATTCCAATCCTTTAAAGATCTCGTCAACTGAAACTTCCCAGCCGTCGAGCACCTGCGACTTGGCGAGATCTCCGCGTGAGTATCTCCAACCTTCCCAAACCAGTCTTTCACCGACTTTGCCGGGGTTGCGTACTTCGATAGTTGCTGAAACGGGATCGATCAGCCATAACTCGTGAACGCCGAGAGCCAGATAAGTGTCAGCTTTTGTTGTGCGATCGTAGACGCTCGTGCTGCGCGAAAGAAACTCCAACACGATGTCGGCTGACGTACGTTTTGTACCCATCTTCTGCCGCAATTCGTTAGAGACGTACATCAGGTCCGGCTCAAGATAGGTTGCGCTTTCGGCGCTGCGGTAAATGGGTTCGGGCGGAAAATGCACGTTACCATTAATCTTATTTGCCAACACAAACTGGAACAATGAACTTGCCATTCGTGAGGCGACATCCCCGTGAGGCGGGTTTGGCGGTGGAACCATAAAAAGAAATCCTCCAATGAGGTTGTAGCGCGCATGATCCTCGCGTTCGGGCAATGCCCAAAATTCCTCGAGGGTGTAGCGTCGCTGGAGTGGTGAGAAATTGACCTCGACCGGTGTTTGAGTTTGTAAAGCTTGCATCTCGGCCTCCAATTGCCGGTCATCATACCATAACTCTCTCAATAGAGCGAATCACTCTTTGATTAAGAGTTTCTCTTGCGGCAGCATGGCAGGCATTCCTTTATGCTGCCAGCAACGCACTGGACCATGCACGCGTCGTGAACAAGGCGTGCCTTTCTTCGTTCGCGCCCCACACATGTAAAGTTGTTCGATAGTGACTGGTGCCTGAGCTGCGGTCTGCGCTGGAGTGTTCACCGTCCGCTGAATCACCAGCGGCGTCCGTTCGCGCCTGCATCCTCGTCCAATCAACATTCCGAGAATAACAAGACTGATGGTAGCCAGGGCGCGTTGCAGCCAGTGCGCTCTGACAAAACGCGAGAAACACTTGTCGCAGAATCTTCGACTAGTCCAAACGCGCCAGCGCAGGCGCACGATTGCATCGCCACATTCGGAACAAAAATTCGGACGGTAATGCGTGAGGAGCGACAAGTCTGTGAGGTTCCTTCCTAATCGACGCCTCGCATTATAGGACATCTTGCGCCGGGGGCACTCACCCAGACCCGAAAGCAACCGATTTCCCTTTAACTGCGTCCGAAATCAGCACGTTTGAAAAAGTAAAGACGGGCGGGCATACTTTGCAGGCCGATTCATCCATGCAATATCAGAAATACTTCTATCAGGTTCTGTGTGTAGTACTTTTGGCGCTATTCAGCTTCGTTCGAGCAGTCGCCCAGGACGTGGACGACATCGTTCGCACGGAGACGTCGCTCGTGCAGTTGAATGTCGGCGTAGTTGACAAACAAGGCCGCGCGGTCACTTCGTTGACGAAGAATGATTTCGTCGTCTACGAAGATGGAGTCAAGCAACCGATTCAACACTTCGAACCAGTTGATGCGCCGTTCAGTCTTGTGTTGTTGCTGGACATGTCAGGTTCGACTGTCAACTTTCGCCAGCAGTTGAAACTCGCGAGCCAGCGTTTTCTCGACGCGCTCGCGCCCGAGGATCGCGTTGCGGTGATTCAGTTCAACAAAGATGTTAAGTCGTTGACCGGGTTCTCTGTCGATCGCAAGAAGACGGCGTATGCGATCGAGATTGCTCAGGGCGCCGGTGAGACCCATTTTTATGAAGCATTGAAATACGCGTTGAAGGAGTTGCAGAAAGAAGAGAAGCGGCGCAAAGCGATCGTGGTCCTTACCGACGGATTGGACACACATTTGCGCAATGCGGATCGTGCCGTAGTATCGCAAGCACAAACCGATGAAGAGGCGTTGGCTGCGATCAAGCCGGATGCGAGTGCCGATCTGAACAGTGTGCTTGCAGCGGCGGATCGTCTGGGCGTGACGATCTATCCGCTGGCTCTGCCTTCCGGCGACCCACGGCGGCTGCCTATTCCCACGCCGAACATCATCGGCATCTACGCGGCTGCGCGCGCGCGTTTACAGTCGCTTGCCGATCGCACTGGGGGACGTTTGAACGAGATCAATCGTCTGGAAAACATGGCCCAACTTTACCGCGAGGTAGCAGCAAATCTGCGCACGCTCTACACGGTCGCCTATCAGGCGAAAGGCGACAGCCCGCGCGGCAAGTGGCACGAGATAAAGGTTGAGGTAGCGAATTCAGACCTGACGGCACGCACCAAGCCAGGGTATTACGCACGGTGAGTTTTGGTCCCGCGTTTTACTAATCGGTGCTCAGGAATTATATTAAACCCTTCGCACCCGTAGCTCAGCTGGATAGAGTACCTGACTACGAATCAGGGGGTCGCACGTTCGAGTCGTGCCGGGTGCACCAATAGGATCAACGACTAGCGGCGGACTTTACAGTCTGCCGCTTTTCTTTTGCGCCAAACTTGCGACAATGCCGCTGTCGATACTCTGACAGCACCACAATCGCCCGCGCTTTCCTTGGTCGGTCGCGTGGATGTACCGCATCGTCGTCACAATCGAAGCGTGACCCATCAGCTCTTTGATCTTCACCACATCAACGCCGGGTCAGCTAACCTAGTGCCGAAGGTATGGCGTAGATCGTGGAACCTGAAATCGGTGATGGCTGCCTTGCGGCAGGCTGCGGAAAAGGCTTTCTTGACATCGATTACCGCGTTCCGGTGTCAGGATTGACAAAGACGTACTCTGCATCGCAAGCCTTCGCGCAGTTCTAAGAGCGCTGTTCGTACGATTGGCTCCATTGGCACAGAGCGATCTTTATTTGTTTTTGTTTCCTTGAAAGTGATGATGTTGAGATCGAAATCCACATTGGCCCAGCGAAGTTTTAGCAATTCGCCGCGCCGTGGTTTGTTGACAGCACTCGTAGCTCAGTGGCATGTGAGATCAACACGTTAACAACGTAAACGCGACAGCGACGCAAGGGTTCAATGTTCACGGCGGCGCGTAAGGTAGTGGTGAGTTCTTCCGGGCCAAAGGGCTTTCCAAAATAGCCTTGCGCACCAGCGTCAAACGCGGCCTTCTTTCGCTCTCTGTGACTGCACCGGAGCAGAAGAAAATTGGAAGTTTTTGAGGCTGAATTTGCAATTAGATCTGAACGGAAATTGAGACGCGTTTAGGTTGGGGAGACGCGAGCAAGAACAGCCGAAAGTAGGCCACCTGTCTAAGGTGAAACAAGGAAACGGAAAGGCCAGCTTGGAAGCTGGCCTTTCCACTTGGGCGAGACATTCAGCGTCAATTTGAATCACCGTCCTCACCCCGGCAATACGTAACCCGATGCCGACAGTTTTAGAGATTGCATATTGCTACTGGCGGGAAAGCCGAGTAAACGAAGCACGGATTATGCTTCACGAGGCATTGGAACGATTGCCGCCCAAAGGACTCAAGAGAGCGCGGGCACTTTTCAAACTAGCGGATGGCGAACACTCGGCAGCAAGATACTACGACGCACTGAAAATTCTCACTGACAATAGTGCTGTGTTTGCGAGCATCAGGTATCTCCCCGTCAAAGGTTCATATCACAATGAGCTTGCCATAACGTTCAGGACCATCGGGGCTGCGGAAAACCGGCGTGATTATTTTCAACGTGCGCTTACTCAATCAAAGCCGCAGAACATCACTTCAAATTGGCAAAGAATTACATCTATTATGCGAGCGTCAAAAACAACGAAGCTGTGGTGCTTTCAAGTTAGGTAGATTCAAAGAAGTCCACAAACATCTTGACCAGGCGCGACTCATAACTGTTCGCCTCAAGGATCGAACCCGAACGGCACAGATTGATAGCACTCGTGCGGAGCTATTGATCGCAGAGGTAAAATTCCACGCCGCCGAAGCTGCGGCCCGCAGAGCGGCAACAGCCTTAGAAAAGGTCGGGCACGGATGTTGGCTCGCAGACGTACTTATCCTAAAGGCTATTGCTCAAGCCCGCTTAGGAAAACCGGCGCGGGCGCAAATCACCTTACAGCGAGCGATCGAAGTAGCTCACGAAGCAGACGCCCTAAACAAAGCTGGACTAGCGGCTCTTGCGATGATCGAGGAAATAAATGGCCTTTCACCGGATACCTTGCAGGCGGCGGCATATCAGCAAGCGCGTGAGTGGTTGGTAGATTCGCAGAGTCGGGAAGTTCTATCACGATTAAGTGCGGCGGGAGGAAGACTCGCAGACGTGTTTGACGCATCTGGCTGGATCGTGTACAGGCCCTACACCGCTGTGGGTGGGCGGAAGCAAAGCCACGCTCTGCAAATAAAGTTTTACCTGCACAAGAGTCGCCAGTCTGCACAAGTATTTCCCTTTCCCAATGTGCGTTACCACACGGATGGACTTGTGTGCGAAGGCTATAGTCAGCATCTCTTGCAGGTGTTGATGAGAGCTTTTACTCTCACAGGTCTCGCAAATGATCCGCTACCAAGAAGGATCCGGTGCAGCATCCTCCTATGAAGACGAACTCCCCGCTAAGATCATTTCTTGAATGGGGATGTCCAAAGAGGTTTGGCATCGTCCCGTTCTCTCTCATCGCTAGTGGAGGCCATTCATGACTTTGCTCAACGTTTATCAAAAACTTGTCGTTAGTTTGTTTGCGATGCTCCTACTTTTTACCATAGCAAGGGCCCAGGATTATCCGATCTTTAAGTGGAACGAAACAACAAAGGAATGGAAAAAGGAGAGCACGGGCGCGGCCGTGAGAATTAGCGTCGGGCCGGACGGGTCCCCTTGGGTGGTTAACTCGGCAGGGAAAATTTTCCACCTGTTTCGTGGTTCGTGGAGACTGTTACCGGGCAGGGCTACAGATATCGGAGTGGGGCGGATGGGTCGGTTTGGGTGATTGGCGGAAATCGTAGTCCCTTAGAGAACGGCAGCATCTTCAAGCTCGACTCGGACGGACAAGCCTGGTCTCAGGTTACCGGTGGCGCTGTGAATGTTAGCGTTAGTAACAGCGGCGCTCCCTGGGTGGTAAATGCGGCGGGAGGAATCTTTAAATGGGTTGACGGCGGATTCCGCGACCTTCCGGGAGAGGCTACTGATATTGGAGTTGCTGGAGATTTCGATAGTGCATGGGTGACCGGGGCAAAAACATCGGGAATATATTATTTGAGCCGCGCCGGAGCGTGGGTGCAAACTCCCGGTGCAGCATTCAGGTTAAGCGTCGGGCCTGATGGTAAACCTTGGGTCGTAACAGCTCAAAAGACTATTTATAGGTGGGCCATCGATAAATTCGAATTGATGCCTGGCCGGGCGACCGATGTTGGCGTCGGCGCGGATGGGTCGGTCTGGGTGATAGGCTATTCGGCGGCGGCCGATAGCTCGACCCTCGACCAGTCGAACCGGACTACAATTCTACACATAACACCTGGTGTTTCCAGGGGAACGCCTAGGGATACTCCTGTTCATGGTTTGAAACCGGAACTGCTTGTCTGCCGCGGTGTGGGAAACCCGACTCGCTTAAGAGTCCAGCGTTTGAGCGCTAGTAAGCCTGGGTACATAAAATTTGCGCTTGACTTCGATTACATGAATGCCGCCCCAGGAGACAACATGGAACCTGGTACTTGTCTTTTTGGGAACCGTAATTACCAGCAGAATGATTCAAATCGGCAGGATGCTCCGTACCGCCTGATCGAGGAGACTCCCGACGACACTGATCCGATAGCCGCTGACTATCTTAAGTATCCAAACCGGTATTGGATGTTTTATGTCACCCATTATGTAACTCCTAATGGACAGCATTACTTCAAAGTAGAGTCCTCAAGGGCAGGAGGGCCGATAGTTAAGATTGATAATAGTCCGTAGGTGGGCCGCAGAATTTCTTAACCGAAAAATCCAGTAAACCCGGATTGTTCTTAGTGAGTCAGCTTACGCATGGCCCGTACCAAAGATTTGAGTCATCAACACAGATTTACCCCCACTACCTGCCAAACTCGAACTCATCGGGCACACATGCGAGTCCGATTGCGACCGCATTCCTTAAGAACGGAATTGCAACCTATGGAACGCCATGAATTCTAAAGTAATGCGCCAATGTTATTGAGCGCTGGCAAGTACTCCGGGCAGGAATCAATCAGTTCGAAATAAATCGAAGTCCGATGGGCAACGTTACTTTCGATTGGTACAGATTCGTGCGTGAAACTGTAAAGAGAGATTACACGGGTGTACCGTGCCGTGCTTTCTTCGGCAAGCACTTCAAAATCGAGACGCTTGCTCGCAGAGAGGGATAGGCGATGGGATCTATCACGATTCTTTGACATCAACGGCAACTTCAAGCGACGTTCTGTTTTACGAGCGTAATTGATGGGAGGAAGCTGTGGGGAAAACTGTGACGGTCTTGAATGGAAATAGATGGTGTGAGACGTATGTGAGTGCAATGGTAACGGGCTGCGATCCGCGATAAATGTTAGTAAATGTGGTCACAACGTAACAGGGGTACTGTTAGGTTGCAGGTTTCGGGACCGTGAGGTCGGAGGTTCGAATCCACTCGACCCAACATAGAGGACCGATCCTCATCAATTCAGTATTGCATTTACGTCGGCTAATCTCGTCGATGTTAGAGGCCGTCGAGACTCTCCAGCGCCGCGTCAAATTGCTTGAAGGTATTGCTCGTTGGGGAAAGCATTCGGAGTTGGAGTGCTTGGGCAGCCCTTGCCTTCCCAGTAAGTGCTACTTTAGTATCACTCTATGAGAACTGAACTCGTTACCACATTGAAGCGCCAGGCTACAGAGATCCTGGACCAGCTTGAGAAAGATCGAGAGCCGATCCTGATTACGCAGCATGGCGTTCCCTCAGCATATCTCGTCGATGTTGAGACCTTCGAGACGTTACAGCGTCGTATGACATTGCTCGAAGGCATTGCTCGCGGGGAAAAGGCAATTGAAGAAGGTCGATCACTCACTCACAAGCAGGCAAAGCAACGGATGTCCAGATGGCTGAAGTAATCTGGGCCGAACCAGCACTCAACGATCTTGACGCAATTGCAGACTACATTGCACTAGACAATCCCGAGGCGGCCCGCCGACTAGTGCAGAAGATCTTCGAGCATGTTGACCATCTTGAAAGCCACCCTAGGCTTGGCTCAAAGCCGCAAGAGCTCAAAGGGTGGCGTTATCGCCAAATCGTCGAGCCGCCATGTCGTATCTTCTACCGAGAAGATTCGGGACGAGTCTTGATACTTCACGTTATGCGATCGGAACGCTTGCTCAGGTCCGAACTTCTTAGCGATCGAGAGCAAGGTGCTGGCGGGACCTAATTGAAAAATGGTATTGAGACAAACTTGTGACAACACCACAGCGTAACTGGTCTGAATAGGTGGTAACACATGGACTCGTTGGCGGCTGCAACCTGTAACAAATGTTAGTAAATCGTAAAAGCCGTAACCTGACGCAGTGTTTGTGATCGCACTACGAATCAGGGGGTCGCACGTTCGAGTTGTGCCGGGTGCACCAGTAATGCTGGCTTTCGTGCGGTAAGCAATGTGCTAAACTAAGCGAGTTTGTAGCCGGAAACCATGCAAAGCTTAGTCGTTGAAGTAAGTAATCCTGATACAGTTCACGCCATTGCCGAGGCGGCGAAGCGGCAGGGAACTACCCCCGAAGCTGCTGCGTTGGAACTGCTCGAAGCGGCAGTTCTTGCCCAGAGACCGTTTGAAGAAATAGTTGAGCCAATCGCGCGGAGCTTTGATGAGAGTGGAATGTCGGAAGAAGAACTGGACGAGCTGGTAACTCAAACCAAGCAGGCTGTTCGCAAGGAAAGACGTCGCGACAAATAGCCGATGCCCGAACCTATACCGCGCGTCGTCTTTGACTGCAATCTCTTCGTACAAGGAATTGCTAATCGTAACAGCCCCGCCCGAAAGGCGCTGAGGCTGTTTTTCAATGGTGCAATACTCCTCTTCGTAAGCGAGCCAATTCTTCGAGAACTCCGTGACGTACTGAATCGCTCGGAGGTTCGCCGGCGACTTCCCGGTATCAATGACCGCATCATCAACGCCTTTCTCACCAAACTGGAAGCGAAGGCAATTCTGATCGCCAACGTCCCCGAAGAATTTCACTATGAACGCGACCGGATGACGAGATGTATATAAATCTCGCTATCGTTGTGAATGCAACATACCTTGTCACCAGGGATCAAGATCTTCTTGACCTAATGTCTGCACCAACAGACATTGCTCGGCAGTTCCGTTCACGCTATCCCTTTCTGCGCGTGATGAAAGCGGCGGACTTTATTACTACCCTGGATCGGCCGAACGAATAGGCGGAGAACTCCACTCGCGAACAATCAACCTCAGAAGTCTTCACCCATCCTGTCGAGGTCTTCCACGCCCTTGACGTCGTTATAGAGAACGCTCTTTGGATCGTTGTTGGTAGGCAGCAGATAGTAAAGAAGACCGATATTTTTCAAAACCATTTTGCGCATCCGAGAGTCGAAAAGAGCATTGTTGGCAGACTCTCCAAGATTAAGTGGATTCATGCGCGCGGAGGAGACGACCGCGAATCGTCCGTTTGTCCTGTAACAGTAAGCGAATCGCCACGTCTTATCGCGGATATACATATCCTCGTCAGTTAAGCCGATGAGAATCGCATTCGGATCCGCCGCCAGTGCTGGATAGCGGAGTTTCATTAACTCCACAACCTCTTCGGCAATTAGTTGTTGGCGTCGCTTGTCGGTGACGGAAAGTGCGAGCGGAAGCGCTTGAGTGGGAATCGCTTTAACGCCAGGTTTCTGTTGATAGTACGTTATTAATTTGTTCAACGTGCCGGGCGAGAAATTCCCAAGAGGAATGAAGTAGAGTTTATCGTTGCCGCTGCCCCTATTATGCGGCACAGCCGGATCGGAAAAGAGCTCAGCAGCTTTATCCGGATTGATCTTGCGGAGAGTCTCATACTCCGCAAACGCCGCAGTCCTGTTGCGCAGTGCCAGGCAAGCCAGAGCTAACTCATAGTGCGCCTCTTCATCATTCCAATCCAGTTCGATCGCTTGCTGGTATTCCTCAACAGCTTCGGGATACCGGCGTAAATAGTTGTAGGCAATACCGAGCTGGACGTGAGCACGTACATCCTCGGGATTAAGCTTGATCGCCTCTTTATACGCGCCAACGCCGGGTTCGAACTCTCCAGCCCAAACATATGCGTTTCCGAGATACATGTAGTCCGCGAAGTTTGCCCTCAAGGTAACGGCGCGTTTGAATGCAGCAATTGCCTCCTGATACTGCTTCCGGTCGTAGTACATTCTGCCGGATTGTTCGTACGCACAAACATCATTTGGATTCAGACTCATCGCCCGGTTGAAGGCCTTTACGGCGGCATCGTCACGACCGAGCCTGTGGTAGGTTATTCCCAGCCCGCATGAAGCACATGACTCATCTTGAATACTAATTGCCTTCAGGTATGCTTGTTCGGCCAACTCATAATTTTTCAAGGCGCGGTAAGAAGAGCCAAGGTCTACGTAAGCTCGAGCCAAACCCGGGTTAAGACGCACAGCGCTCTTGTAGGCTTGTACGGCAGCCTGATAGTTGCCGGCCGCATAGAACTTTGAGCCGACGATGTAACAGCCGGCACCGATGATGGGCGGCAACTGTAGAAGAATAACTGCCATCAGCGCGGCGAAAACCAGCCAACCCACGGTTTTACGTTTAGTCATGAGTTAACCTGGATCCGTATCGGAATTGCCGCAAAGTCAAAGACTTTTGGCGTTTGGTTTTGTGAGGTCGCCGCAGGGCCGGCGCGTTTCAATGTCGCAGGTGATTATATCTCAACAGCAGTGAGGTGCCGAGAGATAAATGTTTCTCTCCGGCGTCCGGAACTTGCCGGCGCTGCTTCACCTCACGATTGGATTGAAGCATTATACATACATTGAACGGAGAGAACTGAGACATGAGTGAAGGAAAATACAAACCGCGCCCTGAACACAAATTTACATTCGGACTATGGACCGTCGGGAATCGCGGGCGTGATCCGTTTGGCGATGCCGTTCGTCCCACACTGACTCCAGTGGAGGCAGTGCGAATGCTCGGCGAGATTGGCGCGTACGGCGTCAATTTTCACGACAACGATCTGGTGCCGATCGATGCTTCGCCGCAGGAGCGCGACAGGATCGTGAGCGAGTTTCGTCGTGCGTGCGAAGAAAACAGCGTCGTCGTCGCGATGGCCACCGTCAATCTGTTTTACGATCCTGTATTTCGCGACGGAGCGTTTACCGCAAACGATAAGTCAGTGCGTCATTACGCGCTGCAAAAGACGATGCGGGCCATGGACTTGGGCGCGGAGTGCGGTGCGAAGATCTTTGTGTTGTGGGGTGGACGGGAAGGTGTTGAGACAGATGCTTGCCGGCGAGCCGATGAGGCAGTAAAACGATTAAGAGACGCGCTCAACTACCTGTGCGAGTATTCACTGGATCAAAAATATGATTACAAGTTTGCGCTGGAGGCGAAGCCCAACGAACCGCGTGCTGACATCTACATGCCGACCACCGGCGCTTACCTGGCGCTCATCGCCACGCTCGATCGGCCGGATATGGTTGGCGTGAACCCGGAGGTGGCCCACGAGCACATGGCCGGACTCAACATGACTCACTCCGTGGCCCAGGCGTGGGAAGCCGGTAAGCTTTTTCATATCGATCTCAACGATCAGATACCCGGCCGCTACGATCAGGATTTGCGGTTCGGCTCAGCTAATCCAAGGGCTGCGTTCTGGCTGGTGAAGTTTTTGGAAGACGTCGGCTATTCAGGGCCGCGACACTTCGACGCCCACGCGTATCGCACGGAAGATTACGAAGGCGTAAAGGAATTCGCGCGCGGTTGCATGCGTACTTATCTCATTCTGAAAGACAAGGGTGAACAGTGGAACAGCGACTCGGAGATCAAAGCATTGCTCGCCGAGATTGCCGAGACGAGCGGTGATGGACGCGGCCCAAAATTCTCGCCACAACACGCGAGCGAATTACTGTCGGCCAGTTTCGATCGCGCAGTGCTGGCTGCACGCGGCTTGAAGTATGAGCGTCTCGATCAACTGACGATGGATATTTTGCTCGGCGTCAGGTGACACGGATTTCCGCTGATCCTTTAATACAGATCTTCGCAGATCTTTTTTGTGGTTCCAATTGACAGCCTTAACAATTCTGATTAAGGTAGCGCCTGATCCAGCCCAGTAAAAAATTCACTCCCATTAGTACGATCACAGGGATTTAATAATTCCCCCGCTGTACCTCTCTCGCAGAGGTTCGTCTTCCGCACGTCTGCCCCCGACCACTCGTGCCTCGTGATCCAAGTCAAAGGAGATCTTCAGATGAAGCGAACATTTATAAATCGCTGCGTGGCGATTGCCATTCTAGTGTTACCCCTTCTGCTCGCTAGCGGTGCGTTCTCGCAACGAACCGTAAACCCCACAGACAAGGAGTTGCCTTTGAGAGAACTACTGAAACTGCCCGGCAAGTTAATAAGTGAGGCCAGGGCTGCTCGGCCGGCAAGTGAGTTGAAACTCACTGGTTACCGCGTTGAAGAATTGCGCCTGCCGCAAAGTTTGACCGTGGACTTGCATGGCCGGCAGGTCGCTGTTGATAAGGCATGGCGAGTTACGGTGCAGGGTGGTCCATTCCCGGTGCGTGCACTGCCGGCAGTCGTTTGGATTGACGATCAGATTGTCGGCAACGGCATCGAGAACGAATCACTATCGCAAATCACCGCCATCACGTTCGACAGTTCATTGATACACGAAGGAGGCGTCGTATCAGTCTCTTACGGGGAAGACAAAGACGCCCGCAGCAAACTTCCGCAGGGAATTCAATTGCGACGTGAGGGAGAAAACCAATGACAAACAGAACCAGGACTTTCAGCTTCGCCTTTTGCATCGCGGTTATTCTCCTCGCTAGCCCCGCTTTTGCGCAGGTTCCAGACCCCGGCGCGCTGGGTCCATTGGCTGTAACCCGCGAAGAATACAACTTCGGCGATACCGCGTTTCAACCCAGCGACTTTCCTGGACCAGTAGAACTGCTGGCCTCCATTCACTATCCCACCAATTTGCCGGGTGGACCTTATCCCGTGATTTTGTTTCTACACGGTCGTCACGCCACCTGCTTCAAAGGCGGAAGTCAATTACTACAGTGGCCGTGCACTACAAATGGAAGCCAACCGATTCCCAGTTATAAAGGATACGATTACGCCGCAGAAGTCCTCGCGAGCCACGGGTACGTCGTAGTCTCGATCAGCGCCAACGGAGTCAATGCCGTAGATAACAGCGTCTTCGATCTCGGCGCATTAGCCCGAGCGGAGTTGATGCAAAAACATCTCGACATATTGAACACTTTCAATACCACTGGCGGCGCGCCCTTCGGAACCAAGTTTGTCGGCAAGTTTGACCTGACCCGTGTTGGCACGATGGGCCACTCACGCGGGGGCGAGGGAGTGGTGCGCCACTACGTGTTGAATAATTCGTTGGGTGCGCCCTACGGGATAAAAGCAGTGTTCCCGCTGGCGCCTACAGATTTCAACCGGTCTGTAGTTAACAACGCCGCTCTTAACGTGCTGCTGCCCTACTGCGACGGCGACGTCAGCGATTTGCAAGGCGTCCACTTTTACGACGATGTTCGTTACAACGTGCCCGGCGATCAGGCTCCGAAACACTACGAACTCGTGATGGGCGCCAATCACAACTTTTTCAACACGATCTGGACGCCTGCTACGAGTCCTTTTCCGGGCGCGGCAAACGATTGGCTGGCGTTCGTTCCCGGAGGTCATTCCGATTCGCAATGTGGCAGCGGTAATGGAAATCAGAGATTGACTGACGCGCAGCAACGCGGCACCGGCCTGGCATACATGACTGCCTTCTTCCGTGCTTACGTTGGTGGCGAGACCCAGTTCATACCGATACTGACTGGCGATGCGCCACCTCCACCTTCAGCTCAGACGAATAAATTGTTCGTCTCTTATCACGCGCCCGATAATCCGGAGTTGCGATTGGATGTCAACAGGCTGCTCAATAACACCAATCTGACGGTCAACACGCAGGGTGCTGCCGTTACACCAACCGGTCTAACGCCCTATGAGTTGTGCGGCGGGCCGGCACCACAGCCGCAGAAGTGCCTGCCCGACGAAGCCAACGCGCGACAACCGCATACGACTCCGAGTGCACGCTCACCGTTGCGAGGTTTGAGTCAACTCAATACCGGATGGAACAGCTTAACGGGTAATTACAAAAACGAACTGCCGCCGGCTTTGGGTAATGTTTCCACTTTCCAGGCGATTCAATTTCGCGTCAGTGTGAACTTTGCCGACCCGCGTAACCTCGCGGACCTGGCTCAGGACTTTCGCGTTGTGTTGACGGATGCATCCGGCTCGAGCGCGTCTGTGCGGGTCAGCGATGTTTCGTCAGCGCTGTTCTTTCCGCCGGGCGAGGTGGGGCCTGTTCCGAAAGTCGTGTTGAATACTGTACGCGTTCCGTTGACTGCTTTTGGAGGCGTCAATCTCAACAACGTGCGGTCAGTGCAGTTTGCATTCAACGAGCGGGTTCAGGGCGCAGTCTTGATTACTGACGTCGCTTTTGCATCCGCGCCACGGTAGCTAGTGGACGACTTGCCTCAAGAGTCCACCAAGTCCGATTCGTTGCAGGAGGATCTGCCACAAAGAAGCACAAAAGGCACAAAAATCAACTGTGGCTGAAGACAATGCGCCGTTGCCAAAACGGCGCATTGGGCCAACGGCGTTCCATTTGATAATATGCCGCTCTTTCAAGCAGGTACTCAGTGCATTCACGATCGCGATCCGCCTCATAGGATGAAATGGCGGTCTTATCACCTGAAAGAGTAGATACGACTGTTGACGCCGCTGCCTTTGCTGTTTTCAGTGCCCGCACCACTCCGCTCCCCGAAATCGGATCTACCGCAAGGGCTGCGTCGCCGACAGCGAGCCATCGTTGCTGGTGGTGATCGTTCCGCTGCAAACGCTGGCTGACTGCGGAAAATACACGCGGCCCCCATTGTCGTTCGCAACCATCAATACTCGCGCGTGTCAACTGGGCCTGTTGCAACGCATTGCGCCACTGCGGCAACTCTCGCGTACCCTGACTGCAAACGAGATCCCCATCGGTCATCAGCATCGTCATAGAACTCTCATTGCCGGAGGGTGCTGAGTACCACCAGCCATCAGGCGTGGTTTCCACAAGCGTGTAGCAACTTGTTCCGGCGCGCGCGTTTGCAAACTGCGCCGCAACTCCCACGAGACGATCGAACATGATCGAATTGGCGCCGAGCCTTCGCGCCACAGTGGATCCACGTCCGGTGGCGTCGATCACAAAATCAGCGTGAACCTGATCGATGCAATCAACACTCTCGTCGCTTGCCAAACTCAAGAGGAACCCGCCATTCGCGCCTGACATACATCGCACGACTTGTACACCCAGCACTAATTGCGCACCGGCACTAACGGCGCTTTGGGCCAGCATGCGGTCGAAACTGAGTCGATCAACGTGCCAGCCGCAGAGATATGGGGTTTGTAAATGTGAATGCTCCGACGCACGCGCCTCACCCCACGCGCTGCGTGTGCCGTAGGAGGGAAGAGGTTGTAGATCGACGAACTCCCGCCACACACCGAGATCGGTAAGTAATGGTTGCACGGACGGTGCAAGCGATTCACCGACACGTGGCTTATCGAACTGCGATCTCTCCAGCAGCACTACGCGACAGCCTGATTGAGCAAGCCGCCGCGCAGTAGCCGCACCTGCTGGACCAGCGCCGGCAATGGCGATGTCATAGTGAGTTAACATTAGTCACGACGAGTTTGACAGCGACAGAAAGCTTCTGCGCACTTGCGAGCGTGTTCAAGGCTGATGCCAAATTCTTTCAGCCGCTTTTCGAGTTCGCCACTAATGACCCCATCGCGCTGAAGCAAACATGCCAATAACCGGCACAAGCAGTCACCTTCACGAGGAGAGTCGGGGGCCAGTCCCTCGTGTGGATCAGGTGTTAGATCTCCTCGCCAAACCGCCGCAGTCAAGGTTTTCTCGCGGGTGAAAGGCTCTCCGCGCGCCGTCGTTCCTCTGGCTCGAACTCGCAAGCGATACATGCCCACCAATGGGGCAACCATCGTCCCTGCAAACTGTCCGCCTTCAAATTCAGACATACTGATTGTCGCGGTCGTGCCGTCCGGCCGCGTTACGTCAATCCAGACCTGCGCTGCGCGCTCGAGCGGAATTCCTGATTGCGCGAGGGAGGCAAAGACTTCGATTTGAGCGCCGGGCGCGAATCCGTCTTGTTTGACGTAAGCCTGAAGTGAAATATTTGAATAGGTATGGACCACGAGGCTATACGGTATTGCGTCCGTCGCCAGGCGCGCTGAGGTCCCAGCGCTCATGGCCACGACGGCATGATGCCCGAATCGTTCGGCCGTCAGCATGTGTTCACGGCGCAGCCGGTTTGGTGATAAAGGCGCCGTATGTGGTGCCGGACCGCGTTGTGAAGACGCGAACATTCCCCGCACAATCGAACGATCTACACCGGCGGGTGAACCCGGCGTGGCCAGCGAACGACTCGGCTCCAAACGCGGCTGACCAATCGTAAGCAAGGCATGCCACGTCCCGCTGCCGTCGAAGCGATTGGGCAGCAACTCCGTGGGTAGAACAAGCCGGTAATAACTCACTCCTTCGGAAAGGACAAAGCGCATGCCCGGTTCGGAGAGGGCGAGCCATGGTTCGATGAGACGACCGCTGGGAGCCTGTAGGCGGAAATCGACAATCTTTGTTGAAGGCGTCAGCAGAATTACATCGACGCCGGCATCTCCTTCAATTAATTCAAACGGCACACTTTCGACCCGGCCCGGAAACAATTGACCCTCGGGATCAAGCACGATCTCTGCATTACTGACTCCGGCCAGGATTTGCAGGAAGTACTTTTGTAAAAGAAAACTATTGTCAGTGTTGATTGGCCCAGTGACCAACAGGTAACCGCCGTTGTTACCGGAAATATCCTGCAACGCCGGCACGCTGATATTTTGCGGCTTGCCGAGGCCGACCGCGTAAGTGAACTCGTTTATTTGCGCGGCGACGTCGGCAATCATTCGCACGCTATTCTCGACTCCATCAGTGAGCACCACCAGCGACTTCACATCGAAGGGAGCGGCTGTTGAATTGAGTATCCCTCGGCCTTCAAAGATGCCGTCGCCGATGGATGTGGCTCCGGCCGGGTCGAGCCCGGATCCATTGATAATGACTTTCGTTGCATTACGATTGGTGTCCGAGAGTCCTCCGTTGCCGAGCGAGACGATGGATTGCAACACCTGGGCGTCTTCATTGAACCGCACAACGCCCACACCATCGCCTTCCAACATAACGTCTACAAAGATCGACGCCGCTTGTTGCAGTGACGTGTGCTTAGTCTGACCGTCGCCACGATCTTCCGACATACTGAAAGACCGATCCAATACCAGAGCGGCTGCCGCTGTCTTGCGTGCAACAGTGTTCCCCCGAATAGTAACGATCCAACTCTGTGTGCCGCCCGAATCCTGAAGAGTAACGGTTTGCTGCGGCAATACGTCGCCCGCATTGCTGGTGCGATAGATTACCCAGAAGAACGCCGTAGCTACATTGTTGGCCGCTGTAGGACCAACAGTCACCGAAGTATTGGAAGCGGTTAACTGTGGATGAGAAGGCGCACCTCCCGGCGCATACTGAAGCGTTACTGCACTCGAGGGAGAGATGACTTCAAACCTGATCGCGAGCACCGTTTCGCGCACCATTCCCATCGGACCTTGTGGTACATCCTGAAAATTGAGCGATGGCGTAAGCAAAGTTATGCTGGTCGTGTCGCATCGATCCACTTCAACGTGTTCCGCTCCCTGCCGCACGATAAATCCGAGCGTGTTCCACTTGTTGACCATGTCTTGATAATCGGCGATAGATCGATCCCAAAGCTGCGATGTCGAAGCTCCCTGAGGAATCACATGATTCGGTCGAGGTACGGGCCACCAGTTTTCTGCGCAGTCGAAAAAGTCGGCTTGCCACGGGAGTGCCATTACAAAAGTCAGGTCTCCGGCCGCTAATGCTGAATGATTGAGCCGAAAAGGTTCAGCGTAGTTCGAGAGGACCAGCAGCGGCCGCTGGGTGTCGTCAAGCCCACCCGCCTCTATGCCAGGATAGAAAGCGCCGCCAACACAGGCTTCCAACGCGGCGCGGTCCATTCCGTCAGGAGTGATATTGGCCTGAGGTGCAGGTACACCTACCCAGTCGTTGGTAAAATTATTGTTTCGCCAACGGTTCATGTGGTCATATTGAGTTTGGGTTAAGCGGTCATCTCCGGTGTTTTCGTTTAGACGCGGCATGTCGCCCCCGCCGCCTCCAGGGATCTTCAAGCGATCAAAGATCGCATTGCGGAGCGAATCGCTTACGACTGGATCAGGCCAGGTATGAGCGCCAAAAACGTCTTCCACCCACCTGGTATCGCGGGCGCGTTGCAGAATCGGAAAAACGTCATTCGTATACGAAGTGGTTGTTGGACCAGAGATCAAGTTGCCCGAGATCATCGCGTGCTGCACACGATCGTATAAGGTAATGACGCTTTGCTGGTGCGGAGCAAATTTTGGTGGGCCGACAATAACCCAGGCGCCTACCACAGGCGGTGTAGAGCTGTCGGCGCGAAGCTTGATAGTCGCGGTGACTGGTCCATCAGAGACGTCATCAAACCAATCCTCGTTTCCCCAATAACTACTAATGCCTGTGCCAACCGGTGAGGCGGATTTGCCGAACCCGCCGAGCACGATGAGATGGTTGTCAGTGTCGCTGCGGATTTCACCAAGCGGCACTGTGGTTGCGGGCACACCTGAGAATTTGATCTCTCCGTTGTCGAACACTTGCCGTTGATTTGGCCCGGTCAGCGTGCGGTCTCCCGGATCGATCGTCAGATCTCCGGCACTCTCGGTATTACCCCGTCCCGGATTAGCGGCCTTTTTATTTACAAGGTGCACGGTCCATGTGATCTCGGCTTCGGCATCGTCAATTTCATTGAACGTTCCATTATCGTGGTGGGCAAAGATCCGAAAGCGTGCGGCCTGACGCTTGATGCGACATTGGTCGTCTTTAAAACCACCGGGCGGGTTGGGTTCTTCACCTATTCGTTCCGGCCCGATAAAGAAATCATCAGGGCTGTTACCGACGCGAGCGATTCCTATTGCGGGATGAATCTTGAATACAGTTGGCATTTTGGCTCCGTTCGAAGACGAGGAAGATCCGCATTGATCCTTGCACACTGGTGTGCTGCCAACAGGATCTCGCAAATGGGGATTCTTAGTGACGAAAACGCTTGTCTTAAAGGCTATGACGAATGCAGGGTATTTTGTTTCATCGTTGAGTTCAACTATTCAGAATTCTGGCGAGGCGTCTGGCAGAAGAGCGGGGGCAAGCCACCCTTCCCGACTTGTTCTATATTCTGTTGTTCTAAGTATTGGAGCTAAGTATTGGAACCCTGTTAGAAGCAACAGTCAGAAAAGATTTAGAGATAGTAAAAACAGTCAAGGAGAGTCAAGGAGATTAGAGGACAGAAATAAACAAGTTACAAAATGTAGGACAAGGAACAGAACAGGACAGGAAATAGAACAAGTCAGGAAGGGCGGCTTGCCCCCGCTCTTGCACCAACAGTAATCGCGGTGTATTCTCTGGTCCAAAGTCGGGCTTACTCACGAGCTTTCCTCATGACTAAAAAGTGGTCCAATCTGAACCTTCCTGGCGCTTTACATTATGTAACTGGCAACGTTCTGCACCGTATCCCGATCTTCGAGCAAGAAAAATGTTGTAAAGCATTCCTTGCAGTATGTGCAGATCTGTTGGGGAAGTGGCCGTGTAAGCTAATCGCTTTTGTTATCATGCCCGATCACTTTCACTTAATCGTAAACCCACGGGATGGCAACATCAGGGGATTTGCCGGCGCGCTCAAGAGTCTCACGGCGAAAAAGATCGTTGAAATAACTGAAGATAAGCGAATTCAGAGAGCTGATTCTACACATCAAGTCTGGCAGGAGAGTTTCAAAGCCGTGCCACTGTGGAGTGGCTGGATGATTTGGCAGAAGATCAATTACATTCATGCGAATCCGGTAAAGGCTCGTCTGGTAAATTCAGCGAAAGATTACCAGTGGTCCAGTTTTAGGGCCTTTTACTTCAATTCAAGCGATCCGCTGACAGTCGATCATGACTGGTGGTGGCCTGATGATTCAGAGAAACTGTCTAGGGCAATGAAAGAATTAAATCACTTAGGAGATCAAAATCACTTAGGAGATCACAATAAATGAAGCTTGCGATCGTTTTAACGCTCGCCTTGATGCCGTATGCCTTCCCACAAACGCCCACGCTTGCGGATCTCTCGTGGATGTCGGGTGACTGGCAAACAGCGCCGGGTGGACGGGCCCAGATTGAGGAACACTGGACCCAAGCCGCGGGCGGAATGATGATAGGAATGGGCCGTACCATCGCCGGCGAGAAGACTTACCAGTTTGAATACCTGCGGATCGAGCAGCGAGCGGACGGCATCTACTACGTCGCGCACCCCAAAGGCCAATGCCCCGGAACCGATTTCAAACTCACCCGCGCGTCAGCGAACGAGGCGATGTTTGAAAACCCACAGCACGACTTTCCGAAACGCATCATGTATCGCAAAGGCGCGGATGATTCGATAACGGCTAGCATCGATGGCGGTGAGGGAAGCAAAGCGATGTCGTTTACTTATCGTCGGATGAAATGAGACAGGATTACAGGATTAACAAGATAGAAATCCTGAAAATCCTGTCAACTAGACCTGAGCGCTGATGGTCTCTTCTGACGTGGTGTTCAGTGTTGCCTGCGCAGCCGCAAGGCGCGCGACCGGAACACGGAAGGGCGAACAACTGACGTAGTTGAGACCGATCTCGTTACAGAATGCGATCGATTGCGGATCGCCGCCATGCTCGCCGCAAATGCCGACTTTGAGATCAGGCTTCACACTGCGCCCGCGCTCGGTGCCCATCCGCACTAGTTGCCCCACACCATCGCGATCGAGCACCTGAAACGGATCGTCTCTCATGATCTTGCGTTCGATGTAGTTAGGCAGAAAGCGGCTGGAGTCGTCTCGACTCAACCCGAATGTCGTTTGCGTCAGGTCGTTCGTGCCGAACGAGAAAAACTGCGCGTGCTGCGCAATGCGATCGGCCATCAACGCCGCGCGCGGCAACTCGATCATGGTTCCCACGAGATACTCGATCGTCATGCCATGCTCGCCCATCACCTGTCGCGCCACTTCGTGAATCAACTCTGACTGCTGCCGCAACTCTTCACTGACCGACACGAGCGGCACCATGATCTCGAGTTCGACTTTTTTGCGTTCTCCCTGCACCTGGCAAGCGGCTTCGAAGATCGCGCGGCATTGCATCCTCGTCACTTCCGGAAACAGCAGTCCCAAACGACAACCACGGAAGCCGAGCATCGGATTAGCTTCGCGAATACGAGTGACCTGACGCAGCAACGCTCGCTTGTGATCGATCTCGTCGAGCACGTGGTCCATGTCGCTCAACGTGCTCACCACTTTGAGTTTCATCTTCAACTCGGCGAGCTCATTGCCCAGTTCTTCCGCGTTCGGCAGGAACTCGTGCAACGGCGGATCCAGCAGGCGAATCGTGACGGGAAGTCCGGCCATTTCGCGAAATATACCGATGAAGTCGCCACGTTGCAGCGGCAACAACTTCTCGAGCGCTTTCTCACGCGCGCCAACGCCGTCCGAGAGAATCATCTCGCGCATGGCAGCGAGCCGTTGATCGCCAAAGAACATGTGCTCGGTGCGACAGAGACCGATGCCTTCGGCGCCAAACTGCCGCGCCGTCTTCGCATCGAGCGGCGTGTCGGCATTTGCGCGCACGCGCAGCCGCCGGAAATGATCGGCCCAGGTCATCAGTTTGTAAAAATCGTTTCCCAGCGTCGGTTGAATCGTTGGCACCTGACCGAGAAACACACGGCCGGTTGAACCATCGACAGTGATCCAGTCGCCCTTGGTGACAACTGTGGCGTCAACAGTGAACTGTTGCTGACTGTAGTCGATATTCAACGCTTGCGCGCCGCTGACGCAGGTTTTGCCCATGCCCCGGGCGACAACCGCGGCGTGGCTCGTCATGCCGCCGCGCGCGGTGACGATCGCCTGCGCGGCGACCATGCCGTGAAAATCGTCAGGACTCGTTTCGAGCCGCACGAGCACGACGCGCTTACCCTCGCGCGCCATCTCTTCTGCTTCGTCAGGACTGAAAACAACCTGGCCTTGCGCAGCGCCCGGGCTGGCCGGAAGACCTGTTGCGAGGACGGTTGCGTTCGTCTTCGGATCAACGGTCGGATGCAGTAATTGATCGAGTTGCTCGGGCGTCACGCGTTTCACAGCAGTAGCTTTGTCGATCAGTTTCTCATCGACCATCTCGACGGCGATTCGCACCGCCGCAGCGCCGCTGCGCTTGCCGGTGCGTGTTTGCAACATCCAGAGTTTGCCGCGCTCGATCGTGAACTCGCAGTCTTGCATGTCGTCGTAATGCTGTTCGAGCAGGCCCGCGATTGAAGCAAACTGATCGTAAACTTCAGGCAGTTCCTTCTTCAGTTGGTTGATCGGGTTCGGCGTGCGAATTCCGGCGACGACATCTTCGCCCTGCGCGTTCAGCAGGTACTCGCCATAGAGCTCTTTCTTGCCGGTCGATGGATTGCGTGTGAAAGCGACACCAGTGCCGCTGCCGGCGCCCATGTTTCCGAAGACCATCGCCTGCACGTTCACGGCGGTGCCTAACGAATCGGGAATGCGGTTGACGCGTCGATAATCGATTGCGCGCCGGCCCATCCAGGAGTTGAACACTGCCGCAATCGCGACGCGGAGTTGTTCGTAGGGATCTTCAGGAATGGCCGACTGCTCGGTGAGAATGATCTGTTTCTCGGCGGCGATGATCTCACGCAGATCGTCAGACTGAAGATCCGTGTCGCGCCCGCCTTGTGTTTGCGCTTTGAAACGGTCGAGCACGCGCTCAAACTTCTCGTGCGCAACCCCCATCACGATCTCGCCGAACAACGATGCGAACCGGCGATACGCGTCGAGCGCGAAACGAAGGTCGCCAGTCTGCTCAGCCAGACCCTGCACGGTCTCTTCGTTCAAACCAAGGTTCAAGACCGTGTCCATCATTCCGGGCATCGAGAACGCAGCGCCGGAGCGGACCGACACGAGCAGCGGATTTTTTGGATCGCCGAAACGTTTGCCCACCTTCTCCTCGATGCGCTTCAGACCTTCCTTAACCTGTTCCCACAAGCCTTCGGGAAAATTCTTGTCGTTCTCGAAGAAAGCGTTGCAGGCTTCGGTGGTGACGACCAAACCCGGAGGCACGGGCAGTCCGGCCTGAGTCATTTCGCAGAGTCCCGCGCCTTTGCCGCCGAGGAGCGTCTTGTCGTCTCCGGGGCCTTCATCGAAGAGGTAGACCCACTTATTCGTCTTTGGTTCGGATATCTCAGAGGCTTCTTCAGTTACAGTGCTCATGATTTGCAAGTTATCGTATCGCACAAATTCTGTAAACCCGAAGCCATTTCACCACAAAGCCACTAAGACACAAATTTTAGAATGAAAAGAAAAACTTTGTGTCTTTGTGCCTTCGTGGTTAATTGGCGGTCAATTTCTCAAACGCTTGTCGAATCGTGTTGGTGAGGCTGCCGGCCTCTAGTGCATAGCGACGGAAGTCAAACGTCGTGACCGGGGCGATGCCAAGGCTTGACGACGTCAGGAAGATCTCGTCCGCATCCGTGAGATCGGTCATCTCGTAAATTCCCTCAAGCAGCGGAATGAAATGTTTGTTGGCAATGTCGATTACGCAGTCACGCGTGATGCCGGCCAGAGCGCCTGTGCTCAACGTCGGCGTGTGAAGAGTGCCGTTCTTGGCCCAAAACAGGTTAGCTGTCGTCGCCGACACGATCTCACCGCGCTCATTCAAAACCACGGCCTCGTCGAAATCGCGGCTCTGTGCCTCTTCCCATGAAAGTACGTGATCCAGGTAGTTGAGGCTCTTGATTCCGGTCAGCGGCGAGAAGGTGTTTACTCGATAAGGCGAAACTGCCAGTGACAATCCATTCTGGGAAACCTTCTGGGGGTCACCGGTCATGATCAGCAGATCAGTTTTCTTCGCGCCCGGTGTCTTGGTCTTCCAGATGTCGCGACCACTACGGGCGAGGAGTATCACTCTGGCGCGGCCTTCTTTAACCTGGTTGAAGGCAATCAACTTCCGCAGCGCCTCGCCGACGCTCTTTTCAGTGCAACCGGTGTGGTCGATGTCGAGTCGGTTGGCGTGCGCGGCCAGGCGCTGCCAGTGGTTGGTCCAAAGAAATGGTTCGGAGTGGTAGATGGCGAGGGTAGTGAAGACGCCGCGGCCATAGAGCATCGCAGAGGATACAGGCGCGACGCGCGCTTTCGTCGCCTCAACCATGGTCTTGTTGAGGTAGATGACGGGATGCATGTGTTTATCCACAGATTACACAGATTTCACAGATTCTGTGTAATCTGTGGAAGAAGCTTCTGAGAAAGCGACGTGCGCCAGGCTGCTTCAAGAGCTGACACTTCCGACTCGACAGCATCCTGTCCGTTAATCGAAATTTTTAGCGTTGACCCACCAACGCGCCCAAGAATCATAAACGAAGCATTATGTCGTTCAGCAATTTCCTGCACCGCACTGGCGTCAGACGGATCGAAGCTGATGATTATCCGCGACGGCGATTCACTAAAGAGCAACGACGTTGGACCAAGCATTCCTTGCAGATTCAGATCAGCGCCGATCGCTTCGCGCCCCAACGATGAGAAACACAATTCAGCCAGCGCCACTGCGAGTCCACCATCCGAACAGTCATGCGCTGCGAGCAGCAGTCCTGCTTCCGCAGCTTCCAGACAAGCTTTCTGCACGGCCAATTCACGCTCAAGATTAAGCTCCGGCACTTTTCCTGCCGCTACGATCTGCGCGGTTGTCACGCCTGCAATGCTCACCGCGTATTCACTCATCGATAAATCATCCTGCGTCGTGCCGAGCAGCGCGATCACGTCACCATTTTTCTTAAAACCCGGCGAGACTGCGCGTTTGACGTCTTCAATTAGTCCGACCATTCCTATGACAGGTGTCGGCAGAATCCCTCGTCCTTCCGTCTCGTTGTAAAAAGAGACGTTGCCGGAAACTACAGGTGTTTCCAACGCGCGGCACGCTTCGGCCATGCCGTCGATGATTTCAGAAAACGACCACATCACTTCCGGCCGCTCAGGTGACGCAAAGTTCAAACAGTTCGTGATCGCGATGGGCCGCGCGCCGACACACACCACGTTTCGCGCCGCCTCGGCGACGATCAGCTTCGCGCCTTCGCGCGGATTCGCCGCGCAATAACGCCCGTTGCCGTCGAGTGTCATCGCGAGCGCGCGACGAGTTTCTTTGATCCTCACAACCGCCGCATCCGCCCCCGGAAGAATCGCCGTGTTCGTTCGCACCATGTGATCGTACTGGCGATAGACCCACTGCTTCGACGCAATATTTCCCGAGGAAAGCAATCGCAACAGATCCGAACCCAAATCCGCGCTCTCGATCGGTGTTATCCGCGGTTCCTGCTTAGCGCGTGGTGACATCGGCCGCTCGTAACGCGGTGCTTCGTCAGTCAACGCCTCCACTGGAATATCAGCAACAGTTTCACCATTGTGAACCACCTGCATCCGTCCCGTATCACGCACACGCCCGATGACTACAGCATCAAGGTCCCACTTGCGAAAGATGTCCACTACCTCACGTTCACGACCGGAGTGGGCCACGATCAACATTCGCTCCTGCGACTCTGACAGCAGCATCTCGTAAGCGGTCATGTTCTGTTCGCGTTGCGGCACGAGCGACAGATCCAATTCGATCCCCGTGCCCGCCCGCGCGGCCATCTCACACGACGAAGAAGTCAACCCCGCCGCGCCCATATCCTGAATTCCTGCCACCGCGCCACTGCGCATCGCCTCGAGACACGCTTCGAGCAAAAGCTTTTCGAGAAAAGGATCTCCGACCTGCACTGTCGGACGCTTCTCCAATGCTTCCTCGTCGAACTCTGCGGAAGCCATCGTCGCGCCGTGAATGCCGTCGCGTCCGGTTTTCGCGCCGACGTAGAGCACCGGGTTTCCGATCCCCGTCGCTTTTCCAAAAAAGATCTGATCGTGTCGCACGAGTCCGAGGGCAAACGCATTAATCAAGGGGTTGAACGCGTAAGCATCATCAAACGCGACTTCGCCGCCGACAGTCGCCACGCCGAAAGCATTTCCGTAGTGCGCGATGCCTGCGACAACGCCCGCCAACAGCGATCGATTGCGACGCCCGTGCTGCGGGTGATCGAGCGATCCGAAACGCAGACTGTTCATGGAGGCGACGGGCCGCGCACCCATCGTGAAAATGTCGCGCAGAATTCCACCGACGCCGGTTGCCGCGCCCTGAAATGGCTCGATGAATGAAGGATGATTGTGTGATTCGATCTTGAAGGCCGCGCACCAACCGTCGCCGAGATCTACAACCCCGGCGTTCTCGCCTGGCGGCACGATCACGCGTGGTCCAGTGGTGGGCAGTCGTTTCAGATGGACGCGGGATGATTTGTACGAGCAGTGTTCCGACCACATGACCGAGAAGATACCGAGTTCGGCAAAACTCGGTTCACGGCCAAGCAGTTCCTTTATTCGCTCGAATTCTTGCTGTGTGAGGTTATGCGCGGCGATAACTTCGGGAGTAATCATCAGCAGGTGCGTCTTTTCACTTCTCGCCTTTCTTTACCACTTTTTCAATCGCCTCGCGCAGCGCGGCAGTATCGACGCGGCCGATGTGCTTGTAAACCACTTCACCTTTTTCGTTGTACAGAAAAGTCGCCGGCAGGTCGCCTCGCCATCTCGGATCGACCAAATTAATTGCCGGCTCCGGATCCGAAGCGTCGAGCAGGTAAGCCGGCATCGTCGCCTTCATCTCATCGAGAAACTTCGGGACTCCGGTTTTGATGTCGCTCACGTCGTCGAGCGAGACGGTAACAAACTCCAGCGCACGCGGTCGATAATCCTTGTCTATCTTGACTAGATCAGGAAATTCATCGCGGCATGGATCGCAAAACGTGGCCCAGAAGTTGACGAGCAGCGGGTGCTCTCTTTGTTGAGTTAATAGACCCTTGAGCGCTTCGGTATCGATTGGCGACACGACAGCAGCAGGCTTGTGTGCTTTCGCGGCGCTTTTCTGCTTTTGGGCAGGCGCCGCGAGACTCACCAAAACGATGATGCAGAGCGCGATTGGAAGTATCGGTTTTGAAAAACGCATTGCTTACGCCCGTTTGATACTACAGCCAAATGCCTTGGCTTCTGTTTTTTCGATCGGTTTTCCGGCTAACGCTGCGTCCAGCGCGTTGCGCAAATCGTTTGTTTCAATCTGCGCGGCGTTGCGAGCGTTGTCGATGCGTCCGTGATACAGGAGCTTGTTATTCGCGTCGAGGAAGTAAGCTTCGGGAGTAACAGTCGCGCCGAGTTTGTCAGCGATCTTGTTGCCTGGATCTTTCAGGATGGTGAAACTGAGTTTGTGCTCACTCGCATGAGCTTTTACCGCGGCCACATCTTCGGTCGCGTTCGCGTTGATACCGATCACGGCGATGCCCTTGGCTTTGTAGTCCTCGGCAAGTTTTGCCATGCGCTCGTTGTAGGCATTGGAGACCGGACATTGCACGGCAATAAATATCAGCACCGTACCATTCTTGCCGGCCAGCGACTTGAGCGAGTGGTCTTTGTTATCGACGTCAGGTAGCGTGAAGTCTTCAATGGTAGCGCCAATCGCCGGCGGCGCCGGAACCTCTCCTGCGGCGCGCGCGCCAAAAGCAAAAACGGCGCCCGCAATCACAAATAGCGCCGCCAAAAAGATCGATAAGTTTCTTGTCTTCATCTACAAAATCTCCAAATCCGTGTAATCTGTGTAATCGGTGGATGGCTAATATAACTGAAACAATCGAGCAGGCGCTACCGGTCCCGGTGCGAATGGACGCAGACGAACGCTTCACCGGCCGCGGCGTCACTATAGCCTTTCTCGATTCCGGTTTTTACGCGCATAAGGACCTGACCGAACCAGTCAACCGCATCGTCGCTTATCACAACATCTTTAACACTGAAGATAATCTTTCATCCCTGCAAACGTCCGATGTCGCAAGCTGGCACGGGATGATGACTTCAGTTGTAGCGGCTGGAAACGGCCACCTCTCCGACGGTCTTTATCGCAGCATCGCACCGGAAGCCAGGCTCGTACTAGTGAAGATAGGAAAGACCGGGCGCATTCCGGAAAGCAATATCGAAACCGGCTTGCGTTGGGTACTCACAAACAAAGACAAGTACCGGATTCGCATCGTCAACATTTCTGCCGGCGGCGACTTTGAACAGCCCTACTCACAGAATCCACTCTGCCAGTTAGTGGAAGAAACTGTGAAAGCAGGAATCACGGTAGTCTGCGCCGTCGGCAACGCCGGGTTCGCTCCGGGTCATCCTGTTCTTCCGCCGGCGAGTTCCCCGGCTGCGATTGCGGTCGGCGGGCTTGACGATCAGAACTCACTCGATCGCGCGCGGCGCGGAATGTATCGCTCGTCATATGGACCAACCATTGACGGTTTACAAAAACCGGAAGTGATCGCGCCGGGCATTTGGGTTGCTGGTCCAATCCTTCCGCACACACCCACCGCTGACGAAGCTCATCTCTATGCCGCACTCGACGCCGCTGCTGACGATGAACTGGACGACATCATTCTTTCACACGCCGGCATCGATAAAGATCTGGATGAAGCGCGCGGTTTATCGGTGCCGTTGCTGCGCCAACTCATCACTATCAAATTGCGTGAAAAGAACGTTATCAATCAACATTACAAGTTTGTCGATGGAACTTCTTTCGCCTCACCCATTGTCGCCTCGATCATTGCGTGCATGCTCCAGGCTAATCCGAGACTGACGCCGCAGAAGATCAAGCGCATACTCATCGACACCGCTGAGCGTGTGGCGGGCATTGAAGTGGATCGACAAGGATGGGGTGTAGTTGTGCCGCGGAAAGCGGTTGAGATGGCGTTGCGTTGGCGTGGTTGATGTGCAACAATTCGCCGCACCTAAAAACCTACCGCAAGAAGATTGGAGAATATTTGAGTTCGTATGTCTGAGAATGAAACCGCAATAGGCGAAGGCGCGGCGGCCAAAGCAAGCGAGACCGCGCCTGAAGCGAGCACTGAAGAGATTACTTACCACGCCGTGGAAAAAGATGGAGTAGTGACGGCTATTTGGGAAATGCAGGGCCGCAAGCACCTGCGGACAATCGATCCACGCTCCCGCCAGGGACAGGACATCCTTCGTCTTTACACCACCGAGCACCACGACGAAGCCGCCGCTTCCTAGATCGAGTATCGCTACGGATAAACACCGATTACACAGGTCAGACAATCTGATCCGTGTCATCCGTGTTCATCTGTGGAGAATGTTCAGGAGAATGGATTAAATCCATTTATTTGAAAGCGTCGCGGTCCAAGTCTCAGCCTGACCATCCGCTCATGGTCTAATTTCCTGCCAGTTAGTCACCGGAACGAGCAACACGGACCGATGGAATATCGGTTGCCTCTGCGCGACTCCGTACCCGCGAAAGACTTCTGAGACGGCTTTCCAGAAACCGTCTTCCACCCAAATCGAAGTACCTGCTACACCGGACTTAGAAGGAGACCCCCATGAAGGAACCAAGACTCCTGCCCCTTTTGCTAGCTGTGCTGCTCAGTTCCTCAGTTGTCGCACTTGGCCAAACGACAGGAACGATTTTCGGCACGGTAAAAGATGAAAAGCAAGCAGTTGTTACCAATGCCACGGTGACAGTGCGAAACGTAAAAACAAACGACACGCGTTCCACTGTAACCGATGGAGACGGCCGCTACCGTTTCACCGGCATGCCGGTCGGAGATTATGAACTTACCGTAGAATCCACTGGCTTTGCCAAGTACGTGCAGTCAGGAATAAGTCTGGTCCTGAACCAGGCGGCAACCGTCGATGTGTTGCTGAAAACTGGTGGCGTCGCAGAAGTTGTAAACATAGTAGAAAACGCCTCCATCTTGAACACTACAACTACGGAAGTTGGCACTCGCTTCGACAATCGCCGCCTGGCCGAGTTGCCGATCGCCACGAATAGAAACGTTTATAACATTGCGCTCTCCGCACCGGGAGTAAGCCAGTTGCAATCGAACCAGGCTGGTTTCACGAACGGCATCAACTATTCTTCAAACGGTGGCCGTTTGCGTTCGAACAACTTCCTGCTCGATGGCCAGGACAATAACGATTTCGGCGTCGGCGGCGGCGTGGTCCAACTCAACAATCCTGATTTGATTCAGGAAGTGAGATTGGTAACGAATCAATTCAGCGCGGAATATGGTCGAAACAGCAGTTCAGTCTTTAACGCCATTACCAAGAGTGGATCAAACGAATTTCATGGTTCCGGTTTCTGGTTCCACAATGACAATCACCTTAATGCGTGCAGCAATCTCAACAAGGCCGGCGGCTTCTGCAACAAGGCGTCCGCAAATCCTGTCAACCAGATCGCGCCGTTCCGGATTGAGAACCAGACGGGACTAACCATTGGCGGCCCGTTGTACCTGCCGAAATTCGGTGAAGGTGGTCCAAGTATCATCAGCGGCAAAGATCGAACGTTTTTCTTCTTCGCCTTGCAGCGTTGGTGGGATCGACGTTTGGGCCAGGGCGTTACGATTCAGGGCGTGCCGACTGAAGCTGGACGACAGATCCTTCAGCAGCAAGCCGGAAATCGTCCGCAGATTCAGGCTCTCCTGGCTTTCCTGCCGCCGGCGCAAGCAGCCAACGGCTCATCACGTCCGTTCACGATCAATGGAAACACTTTCCAGGTGCCGCTCGGCTCGCTGACAGGTTCCAGCTCGTTCCGTTTCAACGACTGGCAACAGTCGATTCGAATTGACCACCGTTTGAGTAACAACCATCAACTCAACGGCCGTTACATCTATCAGGATCAAGATACTGTCGGCGCCGGTCAATCGACACCTTCCGGTTACGAATCAGCCAACGTGTCGCGCAATCAGGGCGTAAATATCGCGCTGAACAGCATTCTCAGCTCCAGGATGGTGAACGAACTGAGGCTCGCTTACCTGCGCGCTGCGAGTGCGACGGTGGCCGCGGATCTCAAAGCCGAGGCCATCCCTTCAATCCAGATCACCGACCTGGGAATGACGGGACTGAATGCGGGCGCCACGCGCACGGCAATCGGGTTGGCCGCGAATCTGCCGCAGACCTCCTTCCGCAACACTTTTCAGATTCAGGACAACCTGTCATACACGACGGGTAATCATGGCTGGAAATTTGGCGTTGATATCCATCGCAGCCAGTTGCACCAACTGTTCAAACCCACAACACGCGGACATCTCGTTTATGCCGATCTGAACAACTTCGTAAACGATATTGCGAACGTTCAAATCAACCGAGACCTGCCCGGCGTCGCTCGTGTTCTGCACCTCGACTGGCACGATTTCTACCTGTATGGCCAGGATGAGTGGAAAGTTAAACCGAACTTCACCCTCACCCTCGGCCTGCGCTACGAAAATGCGGGACAGCCGATTCAGGACCTGGTGGAATTCAACGATCCGGTATTGGCTGCTTCGGGCAATGATCCGCGATATCGCGTAAACCCGATCCCCGGCCGCGATTCTGATAATTTCGAGCCGCGACTCGGCTTCAACTGGAATCCACACACCAGCAACAATGGGATCATGGGCTTCCTCGCCGGTGGCGACAAACTCGTCATCCGCGGTGGCTACACCCGCACACACGACTATGCCTACACCAATATCGCATTGAACATCTGGAGTTCCTTCCCATTCGTGGCGGCATTCAACCTAACGAACGTGCCGAACGCGTTCGCAACGTTCAAGACTCTGCCCGTGAACCCGGCAATATTCACGCGCACGCAAGTAACGCCTGATTTTCACTCGCCGGTTTACGATTCGTTCAGCTTTGAAATTCAGCGTGAGATGACCCGCGATTTAGTATTCCGCGTTGGTTACGTTGGTTCGAAAGGTTCCGGACTGTTCGAGAGTATTGACGGCAATCCGGTCCGCTTCAGGAACAATCCGCCAACAACGGCTGACCCGGCTGTCCGAGTCGATCCAACCACTGGACCAATTCGGCTGCGCGCCAACTCAGGGTCATCCATCTATCACTCAATGCAGGCCAGTTTGGAAAAACGGTTGAGCCGTGGCGTTAGTGCCGGCGTGCACTTTACCTGGAGTTCTTTCATCGACAGCATGTCGGAGATCTTCAACAACTCGAACGCGGAAATCGCGCTCGCGCAAGATCCTTACAACCGGCGGCTCGATCGCGGACGATCGTCATATGACCGTCCGCTGCGGTTGGCTGGTAACTTCGTTTACGAGTTGCCATTCTTCCGCGATCAGAAGGGATTTACCGGACACACGTTAGGCGGCTGGCAGTTTAACTCCAATTTCAACTTCCAGAGCGGCGCGCCGTTCTCGCCGTTGAATCCGAGTGACATCTCCGGAACGTTGGGTGGTTTGGCGTCAGCCATCGGCATCGCAACGCGTGCGAACGTCGCGACAAATCTCGACCTTTCACGCATGAGCGTTGAGGAGTTGTTTGCGCTTCGCGGGACGGTCAACTCAAGCGGAAATGCTTTGTTCAGATCACTGGTTGCGGGTCAACGTGTCGGTGATGCCGGACGCAACATTCTCCGCGCCGATGGACTCAACAACGTCGATTTCGGTCTGTTGAAGAATACGAGAATCGGTGAAAATCAGCGGCTACAGCTTCGTGCTGATTTCTTCAACTTCACCAACACTCGCGACTTCGGAACTCCGAACTCGGTTGTTACTTCTCCCGGTTTCCTGAGGCAGTGGGATACGGACGGTGGTAACCGTCGTATCGTCGTCGGCATCAGGTACGTGTTCTAATCAGGTCGGTGCGCGCCTCCTTGGAGTGCGATCTAACCACAAAGACACAAAGTCACAAAGATGCATTTTGTGTCTTAGTGACTTTGTGGTTAGATTCCACTCCAAGGAGGCGCGCATGATGAAATACTTCAGCCTGGCTCTGTTACTCGCGATGGCGGCGACTGTTGCCAACGGTCAATCAGTTTCGACGAATTCATCGGGTGCGGAAGTAACTCGTTTCAGTTGGAGCAAAGAACGTATCGGATGGCAGGGAGATCCTTTCAGCGGCCCCATTGAAAACTTTGATGAAGTCAGGGCGCGCACCAGGAATGAAAAGAGAATCGAGGACGCCAAGCGCGGTAATTCCGCCGAGATCGATAAGATAAAGCGCGAAGCAAAAGCCGACGCGGCAAACATCGAGGCGAAACATAAAGACACCCCGTTGCGCTATGTTTTTGTTTACAAGGTAACGGTAAAGAATTCGAGCAACAAGGCAATCAAGTCGATCGACTGGGATTACATCTTTCTCGAGCGCGGCACGGAAACGGAAATCGGACGCCAACAGTTTACGAGTGAAGAGAAGATCGGGTCCGGTAAGACAAAAGAGCTGAGTGTTACCATCACCAAACCACCTACTAAAACCATCAGCTTGACTGCACTCAACGACAACGAGCGTGGCTCGCTGGATGGTCGCGTGATTCTTGTGCGCATAGATTATGCGGATGGCACAAGCTGGCAGCAACCTTAAGAGTTATGATCAGGCGCGCACTACCCGAAGAAGCAAACACGCTGACCGAGATCGCGCTCGACGCGAAGCGTTACTGGGGATATCCCGAACACTGGATCAAGCACTGGGAGTCGGACCTCACCATCTCATCCGATTTCATTCGTGACAATCACGTCTACGTCGCCGAGGAAGATGACGAGATACGAGGCTTCTACGCTCTCTGTGTCAGCGGCGATAAGGCGGAGTTGGAACATATGTGGGTGACGCCTGCGTGTATCGGAACGGGAATCGGAAAGGAACTTTTTCTCGACGCGATGGAGCGCGCTGCCGCACTCAACGTCCGCGACGTAGAGTTGTCAGCGGATCCGAATGCGGCAGGCTTCTACAAGCGCATGGGAGCTGTGCAGATCGGCGAGACAGAGTCGGTGATTGATGGCCAGATCCGCAAGCTCCCACGTATGAAGATGTAAAGCCTTTGACAGGATTTCAGGATTCACAAGATTGACATGTAAATCCTGAAAATCCTGTAATCATGTTACTGATCTGGCCTGTCTGGTTTAGGTCGATCAGGAGCTGAGCGCGGAGATTCGCTTCTCGGCGATTCCGATTTCGGCGACTCAGAACGCGGTGCTGGTTCGGATCGCGCCGGCGGTTCCGAACGCGGAGCCGGTTCGGAACGCGGCACTTCAGATCGTGGCTCAGGTCGTGACTCGCGAGGTTCGGCTCGCGGCTCCGAACGCGGCGCTTCAGATCGTGGTTCAACTCTTGGTGTTTCACTACGCGGCTCGGGCACCGTTCGCGGCGTTGTCTCTATTCCTTGCTGGTTCCGCCCGCGCTTTTCTACTCCGTCAGGCATCGTCGGCCGCACCATGCGCCCACGTCGATCTTCATCCGACCGGGGAGTTGGAGTCTGCGGTCGCGCCACGGCGCCACTCGGTTGCGTCTCCGGTTGAGTGTTCGTATTCGTTTCTGAGCGTCGCGGTTCTGCTGGCTCCGCCGGTCGTCTCGGCTCTCGTCCCCTAAAAATTCGCGACCGTCTAAGATCATCATCCAACGCTACACCAGGTGCTCGTTCAGAAGCCCCGGTGGGACGATCAGGAACATCGAGAACCGGAATAGCTGGAGCTCTCGTAATTTCACCACGACGCGGCAAGTTTGCGGTTTGCGGTTCAGAGTCAACCACCCGCCGCGCAATCGGCTCGTCAGCCGCCCGCCCTCGTCCATTGGGATTGCCAAAGTCATGTCGCGGCACTCTCGTCACGCCACGCCATGTTTTGTCGTAACCGTGTCGATCATCTCGTCCATCTCGTCCCCCGCCGCCGTAGCCGGGTCGTGGATCGTTATGCCTGTATCGATCGTCGTGACGATAGTGACGCGAATATGGATCGCGCTGGTGATACGATAATGGATACCAGCAAACGTCGTTGCCGAAAGAGAAGCTAAACGCGACGAGAGCCGGGCGCCACCAACTGCGGTGTCGATAATATTGACTGCGCGGACACCAGGCCCAGTAGTTGTTGTAATAGACCCAGCGTCCGTAGTGATACGGCGCCCATCCCCACGGTTCATATCCAACCCAGGTCCAGCCATACGGTGGGCACCACGTCCAATTCCCGTAGCGATACGGCGCCCAATCGTTGTAGGAAGCAATCGCGCTCGCGCGCGGCTGCCAGATCCAGCCGTAGTCGTCCGTATAACGCCAATCACCGTAGGCATCCAGATCCTCGGCGCCCCAGACGTACTCGTCAAAATACTTAACATCGTATTTGAGCCGCTGCGCGAGATAACTCTCACGCTCCTTTACCCAATCGTCAACAGCATCGCTTGGGGCGGCGGCGAGTAGTTCCCAGTCACCGGCATTCTCTCCACTGACAACTAGTACCGCCGAACGACCGTCGCGCAGCGCGAAGCCCGAAGTGTCTGAATAAATCCGGGCACTGCCGCCGTCGCGCACCGTCAAACGAACGCGTCCGTCGCTTGGGACATCGATGCGATAAAGTCCCTTCTTCTCGGCCGCCAGGGTTGTCTTTGGCGCGTCGATTTCGAAGTACTCGTGATCGTGGTCAAACTTTGCCAGCCGGACCGCGGCCGTGCCTTCGAGTACGCTGAGCGCGATTCCTTCGTCACGCAGAGTGACAATGCGAAGGGCCGAGTTTGCGGAAAGACGCACGAAGTTTCGCGCGTCGATCTGGATCTCGAGCAGGCTACCCTTGCCGGTGGCGACCGTATCGCCTTCGACGAGGGGATAATTCAGCCTGACTGGCTCCCAGTCCTTATCGCCGTTGCGCTTAAGGTTAACTTCGCCGCCAATCAAACTGATCCGGGCGACGCGAGCCTTAACGTCGTAATCGTCAGGCTCGTCGTCGTCGGCGCGGGCGGTTATCGGGATTGAGAAAAGGGTGAGTAGGAAGAAAGAAAAGAGAAGGCTGGTTTTTGGTCGGGAGACTCGCATTGTTATGCTCCTTCGTGTTCTTGGAGTGGAGTGCGTCAGGATCGAGCAAGGGATATGCCCGCGGGTGATGTTTTATAAGGACATTCGCGCTAATTGAGGTTTCTCAAAGACGGGTTTAACGATCGCGAAGTGAGTTGCGAAACTTTAGAAAGCTCAAATTTTTGTGAGTCCGATCGCGCGAGGTTTATTCACAAATCGAACTGCATAACGTTGCCTGAGACAGTGCACGCTTGACACGATTTGGTGCGATCGACTCATCTTGTAAATCCTGGAACATCTTGAAATCCTGTAAAGCTTTCGACGTGATCATCATCGGCGCCGGCATCAACGGCGCCGGTATCGCCCGCGATGCAGCCATGCGCGGCCTGAAAGTTCTGCTGCTCGATAAGAATGATGTCGGCAGCGGCACCACCAGCGCTTCGACCCGTTTGATTCATGGCGGTCTGCGCTATCTCGAACATTTCGAGTTTGGTCTTGTTCGTGAATCCCTTCGTGAACGCGAAACTTTGTTGAAAATCGCGCCGCATCTTGTACGGCCGCTGCCAATCGCGATTCCGATTTACAAACACAACAAACGCGGGCGCGTGGCCATTCGCGCCGGAATGATTGTCTACGACCTGCTTTCGGCCGGTAAATCTCTTCCGCGACATCGAATGCTTTCGCGCAGTGAGACTCTCAAACAATTACCCGGCCTGAATCCGCAGGGCTTGCTCGGATCCGCGTTCTATTTTGACGCTCAAATTGAATTTCCCGAGCGGCTCGTTTTGGAAAACGTACTAGTTGCACGCGAACACGATGCCGAAGTGTTTACTTACACGCCCGTGACAAATTTGGTGGTCGAAGGAGATTTGGTTTCGGGAGTCGAGTTCGTTTCGGACGATGGGCAGAGTCACTTTGCACGTGCGGATATTGTTATAAACGCAGCCGGGCCATGGGTCGATCGATTGCTCGAGCGAGCGCCACTCGAAAGTCCTCGGCTGATCGGCGGGACGAAGGGAAGCCACCTCGTTGTGCCTGCATTCCCCGGAGCGCCCACAAATGCAATCTATCTCGAAGCACAGAGCGATCGCCGGCCTTTTTTCATCATTCCCTGGAACGGAAACTTTCTGATAGGTACTACCGACGTTCGCTTTGAAGATGACCCGGACGAGGTTCGCTGCGAACTTTGGGAAATTGATTACCTGCTTGCCGAGACAAACCGTGCCTTTCCGTCAGCCCAGCTTACGCGCGATCAAATCCTCTTTACTTATTCAGGTGTGCGACCACTTCCCTTCAGCGGCGACAAAGATGAGCAAAGTATCACGCGCAGGCATTTCATTCGCGAACATCCAGCCGCGAAGAATTTGCTGTCGATCGTGGGCGGCAAACTGACCACTTATCGCAGCCTGGCTGAAGAGTGTGTGGATCTTATCTTTCGCAAACTCGGAAGACGTTCGCCACCGTGCACTACCGCCGAAACGGTTTTACCTGGATATACACGGATGGAGACGGATTTTATCCGTAACTTATCAGTGTAATCCGTGGTTAAGGTCCTTCATCCTCGCCAACGAATCCCGCGCGAATCGTTTCTGGAGCATGCGAGCCAATGGAGCGCTGAGTTTGACGAACGGATGTTGCGGTCGTGAAAACGCAAGGATGTCGTACCAAACCGAATCGTCATCCAGCCATTCGATCAGGAAACGTTCTTCGCCCCTCTCAACATGGTCCAGCAACGTGCCATAAGCAAACCCAAAACGCCGCGACTCATTAACGACATAAACCACACGACACGCATTGAGCGACCACGTTCCAAACGCCCGCGCTTTCACCGCCACCGTCGCTCCGGCTTCAATCGCCACGCCGCGTGGCACGACCGTTACCCAACCAAGATCAAACTGTCCCCAGTTTTTCAACGCCTCCACTGCCAAATGGTATGTCGCTTCACCGTGACCGAGTTGAATGCGATTGTGATCGACTGTGTATCCGGACGGCGGAAGAGTGTTGTTGGTCGCACCTACTTCCGCATATGTGAACGGCGAATTGCGCTGGCTGGAAATGAACTCTGCGACATCCCGCTCAGAAGGTTCTCTAATCGTGAACATCCTGTAGCCCTGTCTTCAGCCGCGCGCGAGGATGATGCCGATCGTAAGCGGCGCGCAGATGCACATCAGTCATGTGCGTGTAGATCTGCGTCGTGGAGATATCGCTGTGACCGAGGAGCGCCTGGACCGAACGCGAATCAGCCCCGTGTTGCAAGAGGTGCGTAGCGAAGCTGTGACGCAGCGTGTGTGGCGAAACGTTTTTAATACCCGCCTTCTCCGCGTGGCGCTTAATCATGGACCACGCAAGCTGCCGCGTAAACGGCTTGCCACGGTGGAGAAAAACATTCGGCGCCGACGACTTTCCATAACCCGCCTTCACCGCCGCGTATTGTTGCAGCCAGTGAATCGCGCTCTTGCCAAGCGGCACGCGTCGCTCTTTGTTCCCTTTGCCGTGACACACGACCAGGCCGGCAAGCAGATCGACGTCGTTATGCTTCAGCCCCACCAACTCAGAAACGCGCAGTCCCGTGGCATACATTATCTCGAGGATCGCGCGATCGCGGACGCCCTCTTCAGTCGCAACATCAGGCGCTGCAAACAAATGATTGATCTCGTCTTCGGTAAGAAACTTCGGCAGGTAACTGAAACGCTGCGGCGTATCGAGATCCTCCGCGGGATGCGACTTGATGTGGCCATCCAACATCAGGAACTTGTAAAACCCACGCGTCGCGCTGACAGCTCGCGCGATCGAAGTCGGCGCCAGTCCTTCGCGCGACAGACTCGCGATCCACTTTCTCAGGTCGGCTCGCGTCATCTCTGTGATCTGTTTTCCGTTTGCAGCAGCCCAGGTGTGAAGTCGAGCGAGGTCGCGTTTATAGCCTTCGAGTGTGTGACGCGCGAGGCCCTTCTCGACCTGGATGTAGGTTAAAAATTCTCGAATGAAGTCGCGCTCCACAGATGGAGATTACACCAAATCCGTATCAATCAGTGTAAATCTGTGGTTACTCATATCGCAGACACTCGATCGGATCGAGTCGTGAGGCTTTGCGTGCCGGCCACACTCCGAAGATCAGCCCAACGCCGATCGACACAGTAAGCCCGGTAATTACTGCCCAGGAAGGAATCGACGCAGGCAAACTCGGCACCAGCAACATCACCAGCCGGCTAATACCTACGGCCAGCAGAACGCCAAGCACACCACCAAGAAACGTCAGCATCATCGCTTCAAAAAGAAACTGCCGCACGATGTCTCTGCGACGCGCGCCGATGGCTTTGCGCACCCCGATCTCCCTGGTGCGCTCGGTAACGCTAACCAGCATGATGTTCATGACGCCGATGCCGCCCACCAGTAGACCCAAACTCGAGATGGCAATCGCAATCAGACCAACCATCGCGGTGATGCTGTCAAACTGTTCGATAAACTTGTCCGCAGTTTTGATATCGAAATTATTTGGATCGCCAAACTTCACTCCGCGTCGTCTTCGCAAAATCTCTTCCGCCTGAGTCAGCGCCTCTGTCACCTGGCCCGACCGGCCGCGAATCACCATCAGCAGGTAGCCCTTTGCGGGCGCGACCTTCTGCGCGGTGCGAAACGGAATGTAAACAGCATTGTCCTCGTCATTTTCGCCGAAGAACCCAGCCTTGCGCTTTTCCAACACGCCGACAATTTCGAAGTTGTAGCCGCCCATCCGGACTTGTGCGCCTGCAATCTGGTTAGCGCCGGGGAAGAGCGCATCCGCCGCATTCACGCCGATCACCATCACGTTCGCGCGCTGCTGATCGTCGGATTCGGTAATGAAACGGCCCTCTCTTAAGACTATGTTCGTAATGTTCGCGTAATTCGGAGACACACCCTGCGTGTTTCCCCAACGATAGTTGTGTCCCTGGTACATGATGTTGTCGTCGAATGGTCCACCACTGTAGCCGATGTTTGGAGCTACGTGGGCCACGTCTTCGACGGCGCTCGCCTGCGCCTTGATCGCTTCAGCATCAGCAACTGTCAGCGGCTTGCGCAAGCGTTCCGAGCGATCTTCCCCCGTGCGTGGTCCAGTGGAAAGATGGAACGCATAAATATTGTTCGTTCCATACTCTTCGATCATCGCGACGATGTTTTGACGCAGGCCAGTGAGAATAGAAGCAATAACGATCGCCGTCATCACTCCAATAACGATGCCGAGCACGGTGAGGAAGCTGCGAAACTTGTGACTGCGCACGCTATCGAGCGCCATTTTTATGGTCTCGCGCAATATCCCCTTGGGTAATCGAAGTTTCATTCTTACGTCGCTTGTGTCAGAGCCAGGATTGGATCGAGCCTGGCAGCCTTAAACGCCGGGTAAATACCGGCGATCATTCCGATTGCGCTGGATACGATTAATGCCAGGAGGATGTATCCGATGGTTATCGTCATCGTGATCGAGGCGAGCGTGGTGATCAAAGTGGTGATGCCCCACGCTACAAAGAGGCCGATTATTCCGCCGAGCGCGCAAAGAATTCCTGATTCAATCAGGAACTGAAGCAAGATCTGCCGACGTGTTGCGCCGACCGCTTTTCTGAGTCCGACCTCGAACGTTCTTTCGGTGACGCTCACGAGCATGATGTTCATGACCACGATGCCGCCCACGACCAATGTGATCAGGGTTATCGGCACGACGACTGTGGCGATGGTGCCGGTGAACTGATCGATCTGTTTGTTCAGCTCCTCGACGTTGACGAGACCGAAGTCGTCTTCTTCGTTACCGTTGAGGCGATGCTTTATTCGCATCGCCACGCGCGCGTCTTCGATAGTTCCCTGAAATCCTTCACGCGTCCGACTCTTGCCGTGGATTTGCAGTCCGTTGCGGCCGAAGATCTGTAGATGGGTCGTCACCGGAATGTAGATGTGGCGATCGAAGGAGTCGCCGAAAAAAGCGCCGCGCTTCTCTTCAACTCCCACGACCCGCATGGGCAGGCCGCGAACCTTCAGCGTCTTTCCGATGGCATCAGTGTTGGGAAAAAACTTGTCCTTGATATCTCCACCGAGCACCACGACGAGCGCCGAGCGTTGGACTTCGTCAGCCGAGATGAAACGTCCAACTTCGATGGTCTTGTCTTCGATATCGACCATGTTTGCGGTGGCGCCAAAGACGATCGCTCCCGGAAACTCGATACCATCCTGTTTTAGATCGGTTCCACTTCCCACTTCTGCCCCGACCTCAGCGCACGAGGCACAATGATCCCGCACCCACTCGTAATCGTCCCAGTTAAGTCTCTTGTTGCGGCGATTGCGTCGCTCAAACTCTTCGTCGTCCATGTGGCCTGAGAAGGCCATGCGCGCGATCATGAAGTGGTTACTGCCCAGCACCTTCGACACTTTCTCGACGACGTAAGTGTTGAGACCACTGATCGAAGCTCCGACCGTCACCACCGACGCCACACCGATGATGATGCCGATCAGCGTCAGAAAAGCGCGCAATTTATGCGCAAAGATCGACTGTAAGGCGATCTTCAAGGCATCGGAATAAAAGGAAAGAAAGGCTCTCATAAACTTGGGTCGGGTCGCTATACGCGGTCAATTGCCCGGAAGTTCAGCCGCAGATTTACGCGGATGAACGCGGATGAATGCAGATTCGCGTTCATCCGCGTCAATCTGCTAAAGATAAGACGCGTGGCCTTAGACACCTATTAACAGAAAAAGGGTATGGAATTTTAGGTGTTGCGCATCTGCTTGATGAGGGTTTCCATGTGGCTCAGGTAGTTTTCCAGGGCGCTGCGGCCGGCGGCAGTGAGTTTGTATTCAGTTTTTGGGAGGCGGCCTTCAAAATATTTGGAGCAGGAGATGTATCCCGCTTCTTCGAGTTTGCGGGCATGGACGCTGAGATTGCCGTCAGTAGTATTCATCAGCCGCTTGAGCGCGCTGAATGTCAGCGACTCATTTGCAGCGAGGGCGCTGATGATTCCGAGCCGCAGGCGCTCGTGAATCAAACGATCGAGGTTCGGCGCGGCGCTCTTCTGCTGTGAGGCCGCCCGTGGTTCAGAATTAGCCTCTTGCTTACGTAGACTTTCCTTCTTCGCTGTTGACTGCTTAGCCACCGTATTTCCTCACAATAATCGCACCAAACAACACATGAAGCCCGCCAAAGCCCACTGCCATAAACCAGTTGGCGAACGTTGGAGGACTGAAGAGCGCCAGCGCCCCAAGACCCATGAAACACAGGCCCATCGCGGGCACTGCTCTGACGGAGAACATGCCGCCAGTGATCACGCCGGTGCCGTAAAGAAGAAGCCACACGCCGGGAATCGCATTAGTCATTCCAGCGCGAACCAGAACAATCGTAAGCAATCCTCCGGCAATTAGCGGTGGCGATAAACTGAAAACTGCTTTGCGACCGGGACCGGAAACGAGCGGCATCTGTACCGCTCGCGCTTTGCGATCCATCGACCAACCGGCGATTAGAACTGAGATGAGGCCCTCGGCGAGCCAGACGGCCAGCCACGAATTGAAAGTCGATTGACGGGCGGCGAGGACACTTGCCAAAAGGGCCGTAGCCCCGATTGCGATCTCACCGCGTCCGGAGATACCGGTGAAGGGGGTGGCGCGCTCCATGGTTTCGCGAATGTAGCGAAGATTATCCATGGCGCGGTCGTGAAGTGGGACGAGCCGGATCGGTTCCATGGTTGAGGATGGTAACGGAAGCGCCAAGCTCTTTGCAAGGCAAAGCTAACCACGGATCACACGGATTGATTACGGATCGATCCGTCTTTATCCGTTTAATCCGTGGTTAAGGCTTTGGTGACGAGCTCCGCCTGCTCGCGTTGGTGAATACTGTAAGACCCGGTCGCGGGACTAGCCGATGCTGAGCGCCCAACATAATGTGGGCGTTCGCAGTTTGGCAGAAGGTTCTCCAGCCGCTCCTGAACGAACGTCCAGCCACCCATGTTCTGCGGCTCCTCTTGCGCCCAAACAAGCTGCCCGGCATTCGGATACTTCGCGAGCGTTTCGCGAATACTCGTCAGTGGAAACGGATAAAACTGTTCCATCCGCACCACCGCCACATTCCGATTCTCCGTCTTCTTTCGTGCGTCGATGAGATCGTAAAAGACCTTGCCACTGCAAAGAACGATCTTCTTCACGGCCTCTCGATCGCTGATCTCACTATCATCAATCAACGGCTGAAACCCTCCGCTCGCCAGGTCGTCAATGCTCGATGCCGCAGCCGGCAAACGCAGCAGACTCTTCGGCGTCATGATGACCAGCGGGCGCTCCATTCCGGGTCGCACTTGCCTCCGCAACAGATGAAAGTACTGCGCCGGCGTCGTCGGATAACAAACCTGCAAATTGTTCTCAGCGCACAATTGCAAATACCGCTCGAGGCGCGCGCTCGAGTGCTCCGGCCCCTGCCCTTCGTAACCGTGCGGCAGCAGCATCACCACTCTCGAAGTTTGTTTCCACTTGTCTTCTGACGCGGCGATGTACTGGTCGATAATCGTTTGCGCCCCGTTGCCAAAGTCGCCAAACTGCGCTTCCCACAACACGAGCGCATCCTGCGCGATGACCGAGTAGCCGTACTCAAATCCCAGCACACCTTCTTCCGACAGCGAACTGTCAAAGACTTCAAAACGCGCCGCCGGATTTGACTCCGAACGCAGCTCTGACAGCGGCGCCCAAGCCTTCCCAGTTTGCGTGTCAAACAGAACAGCGTGACGCTGGCTGAACGTTCCGCGACCCGAATCCTGGCCACTCAAACGCACGCGATTTCCTTCGAGCACGAGCGACCCGAACGCGACTGCCTCAGCAAACGCCCAATCCAGCGGTGCGCTTCCGTCGCCCATCTTCGCGCGCCGCGCCAGTTGGCCCACCATCTTTGGATTAACGTGAAAACCTTCCGGCACCACGGCAATCTTGTGCGCAATATCTCTGATCACTTCGGCTGCCACTCCGGTCGGAATTACCGCCGAGCCATCGAGCTCTTCGACACGAGCTTGCGGCTGCTGCGGTTCTTCCGCAACCTTTCGTTTCGCGTTCTCCAGCGCCGCCTCATAACGCCGTACTCGCTCATCAATGAGATTCTTTAATTCTTCTTCAGTGAGCACACCTTCTTTAATCAGCCGCTTTGCATAAACAGTTCGCACACCCGGATGCGCCTTCACTCGCGCATACATGAGCGGCTGCGTGTAGCTGGGTTCATCAGTCTCGTTATGGCCCAGCCGGCGAAAACCGATCAGGTCAAGCACCACGTCTTTGTTGAACTTCTGCCTGTAGTCGAGCGCGATTTGCAGCACGCGGTAAGCTGCTTCCGGATCGTCGCCATTGATGTGGAAGATCGGCAACTGAGTCATGCGGGCGACGTCAGTTGAATAGATAGTCGAGCGGCCTGCTTCAGGCGAGGTAGTGAATCCGATCTGGTTGTTGATGATGATGTGAATCGTGCCGCCTGTGCGATAACCTTTCAGACCCGCGAGATTCAAAGTCTCCATCACGACGCCCTGGCCGGCGAAAGCAGCATCGCCGTGGAGCAGCACCGGCAACGCCAGATCGATCACTTCCTCGCGCGTCTTTCCTTGATTACCCAGAGTCTCGTCCTGCGTCGCCCTGACCATTCCTTCGACCACCGGATCGACCGCCTCGAGGTGGCTGGGATTTGGTGAAAGCGTCAAACGAACTTTACGCCCATCTTCCAGGACGCGCTCGCCGGTTGCTCCCTGATGGTATTTCACGTCGCCTTCGTCAGCGGGAAACTCCGGATGGACTGAACCCTCGAAGGCCGCGAATATTCTTTCGCACAAGTTTCCGATCACGTTCGCCAGCACGTTCAAGCGGCCGCGATGGGCCATGCCGAAGACGATGTCTTCGACACCGCGAGCGGCAGCGCCGTCGATTAACTTATCCAGCAACGGGATGACTGTTTCGCAGCCCTCGAGTGAAAACCGTTTCTGCCCGAGATACTTCGTGTGCAGGAAACGCTCAAACTGCTCCGCCGAGATCAACTTCCAAAGCAGGCGTTTCTTTACGTCGATCGAAATCGGTTGCGGCTCGACAAACTCGCGCCTGATCTGTTCGCGAATCCACTGCTTCTCTTCTTTGCTTTGAATGTGCCGGTATTCAATACCGACCTTGCCGCAGTAAGCGCGCTGCAAAATGTCCAGAATCTCTCGGAGCGTGGCGCTTTCACGGTTCGCGAGCCCGTCAGTAATGAAAACGCGATCGAGGTCCCAGATCGTCAGACCGTAGGTTTCGATGTCGAGCTCCGGGTGATACAGGAGCGGCAGCGCATGTAGTGGATCTGTGTCGGCGATCAAATGGCCGCGCACTCGATACGCGTTGATCAGCTCTATGACTCGAGCTTCTTTGAGCGTCTGCTCGCGCACCTGATCTCCGGGTAGGAAGAACGGGTTGCGATCGAGGTTCCAACGCAAAGGCGCATGCGGAATGCCGAGATCCAGGAAGATGTTTTTGTAGAAGTCGTGCTTGCCGATAATGAACTCGTGCACGCGAGCGAGAAACGCGCCCGATTCCGCTCCCTGGATGATCCGGTGATCGTAAGTGCTGCTGATCGAAATCGCCTTGCTGATACCAAGCTGTGACAACGCTTCCGGCGCCATCGCCTGATACTCGGCCGGATACTCGATCGCGCCCGTGGCGATAATTACCGACTGACCTTCCATCAATCGCGGAATCGAGGCTACAGTGCCGATGGTTCCGGGATTGGTTAACGAAAGTGTGGTGCCCTGAAAATCGGAGACTTGCAACTTACCGTCGCGCGCTCTTTTGACAACGTCGTCGTAAGCCGCGAGAAAATCTGAAAAGCTGAGACTGTTTGCGTTCTTTATGTTCGGCACCAACAACGTGCGCGAGCCGTCTTTCTTCGTCAGATCGATAGCAATGCCGAGGTTCACACTGGTGCGCTTCAATCGCGCCGGGGCGCCATCGACTTGCGTATAGCCATCGTTGAGCTGGGGAAAGGTATCGAGCGCGCGCAGCATCGCCCAGGCAATCAAGTGTGTGTACGAAGCTTTGCCGCGATCGTTTTCGGCGAGGTGCTGGTTGATGATGCGGCGGTTTTCATCCAACAACTTCACCGGAATTCTTCGTTCGGAAGTCGCGGTCGGAACGGAGAGACTACTCTCCATGTTTTCGACGATCTTGAGTGCTGGGCCGCGAAGTGTAATCACTTCCGCGTCTGGTGGCAGCGCAGGAGCAGGTGCCACTTTTGGTTCTGGAGCAGGGGCTGCGGCAGCAGTGCCATTACCCGGTTGTTGGCTGACTCCTGCGCCATCGCTAATCAATTCGTTAAAATAGGAGCGCCACGAGTCGTCCACCAGTTCCGGGTTACTGCGGAACCGTTCCAAAAGGCTTTGAACGTACGTGGCATTTGCGCCGAATTCTTCGGCGATAACTTGCGATAAATCAGTCTTATTCAATTTTGCTTACCTCGGTGAATCAAGACTATCATTTAAGCCACGAATTTTTAAGCCGCAGATGAACGCAGATAAACGCGGATTACATCTGAATCTGCGTTTATCTGCGTTCATCTGCGGCGGAAAACCTTGTGAGAAACCAATATATGAAGAAAAACAAAACAGGAACGAGTAGACGCGCCTTTATGAAGTTACTGCCCGCGCTCGGCGCTGCCGGTCTGACAGTTCCCAACTTACCGCTTGAGACACTGGCCCAAACACCTTCGCCAACGCCGTCGCCGAGCCCGTCTCCGACTCCGGCGCCGCGCGTCACCAAAGAGATGATGCACCAGGCGGAAAAACTGATCGGCATCGAGCTCACCGACGCGCAGGAAGCGATGGCCCTCCCCGGTGTGAATCGAAACCTGGACTCATACGAGACGGTGCGGAAAATCGACGTCCCGCTCGATACAGAGCCGGCAATCGCTTTTCATCCCTCACGTGCAAAGAAGGAACTCTACACGTCGAAAACCAAGTTTCGCTTTGGCAAAGTCGAGGCGCCGCAGTTCAAGACAGTCGATGATCTTGCTTTTGCAACAGTGCCTCAGCTAGCTGAGCTGATTCGCACGCGCAAGATCAGCTCGACCGAGCTGACGAACATGTACGTGGCGCGGTTGAAGAAGTACGGGCCAAAACTTCTTTGCGTTGTGACTCTCACTGACGACCTGGCATTAAAACAGGCTGCCGCGGCAGACGTGGAGATAAAGCGCGGAAAGTATCGTGGACCACTGCACGGAATACCCTGGGGCGCTAAAGATCTTTTCGCCACCAAAGGAATTAAAACAACCTGGGGTGCTGAGCCTTATCGCGATCAGATGATCGATTACGACTCGACAGTTGTCGAACGACTGAATGAGGCCGGCGCGGTGCTGGTTGCCAAATTGTCGATGGGCGCCCTCGCGCAGGGGCCGAGATGGTTCGGCGGAGTTACACGAAATCCCTGGCAACCAGACGAAGCGCAAATAGGATCGAGTGGTTCATCGGCTGGTCCAGCCTCAGCCACCGCTGCCGGCCTCGTTGGTTTCTCCATTGGAACGGAAACGCTCGGATCGATTGTTTCGCCTTCATCTCGCTGCGGTGTAACAGGACTGCGCCCGACGTATGGCAGGGTTAGTCGATATGGCGCGATGGGGTTGAGTTGGACCATGGACAAGATTGGTCCCATCTGTCGCGGCGTTGAGGACTGCGCCGCTGCGCTGCACGCGATCTATGGGCCTGACGGCAAAGACATCACCGTTGGTGATGCGCCTTTCAATTGGAACCCCGATACAAACATCAGCACCCTCCGAATCGGTTACCTCAAGACGGAGTTTGAGCCTCCACCCTCTACGGCGGCGAACGAGCAACAGCGAACACAAGCTGAGCAACGTCGCGCGATCTACAAAACCGCGCTCGAAGTGTTGGAGAAGGCAGGCGCTAAGTTGACGCCGATCGAGTTGCCGAAGTTTTCGGCCGGCTCTTTGAGATACATCTTGTCAGCCGAAGCGGCGGCAGCATTTGACGACATAACTCGGGACGGTCGCGTGAATCAGTTATCGGGACAGACGCCGAACGATTGGCCCAACACGTTTCGCACGTCGCGATTCATTCCAGCGGTCGAGTACCTGCGCGCACAACGCGCGCGCACGTTGCTCATGCATGAGATGGAAAAGCTGATGTCGCAGTGGGACGTTTTTGTGAGCCCGGCGCCGGGGAGCGCCAGTTTGCTGGTAACAAACCTGACCGGTCATCCAGCGGTCGTGTTGCCGTGTGGGTTCGTAAATGACCTGCCAGTGGCGATCATGTTCACGGGAGGCGTTTACGATGAGGTATCGCCGCTGCGCGTGGCATTGGCCTACGAGCGAGCGACTCAGTGGCACACGATGCATCCCAAGATGGACCGGGCCACGGATTAGACGGATTTTGAGGGGACAGTGATTTCGAAGGTCGAGCCCCGGCCGAGTTCGCTTTCGATTTTCACGGATCCACCCTGCGCTTCGACAGTGTTCTTTACGGCATCGAGACCGGCGCCGCGGCCGGAGATGGTTGAGAGTTCAGGTGCGGTTGAGAAACCAGGTTCAAAGAGCCGGCCGGTTGCGATCAGTTCCGGATCGATGCCGCGCCCATTATCTGTGACTCGGATCTTTAGCTCATCTGAAAACTTTTCGGCGGTGATGGTGATCTTTCCGCGGTGTTCGATGCCGTGATCGACTGCGTTGCGGACCAGATGCAGCAACGGATCCGCGACGATCTGCCATACCGATTCATCGAGCGAAAGGTCCGCATCACTCACCTCGAACTCGATGTCTTTCCCAAGTGCCGCTGCCGCTGCTTGTCCTGCCCGAACAGCGCGCTGCAAAACAGCCACGCCGCGTGATACCGTGCCGGCGCAGAGAATTCTGAAATTGATCTTTTCCGGGCGTTCGCTTTCCACTCCGGGAGAGACAGAAATCACCTCGCCCTCGCTGCTCAGTTTCTCTTTCAGTTTCTGAAACTCTCGCTCAAAATCTGCAACGTCAAAACTGGCATCGACGACAAAGATATTGGCACCTTCGGCAATCGATTGCTTCAAGGCGTGCTTCTCGTGCGCCTGGAGAGAGTTCCAGATGTCGTGAGGAACGAGCGTTTTGGAAAGAGCGGCAGAGGTTTCCGTTAAGTGTTGCAGCACGCGATTGTCGAGTGACGATTCACCGGTGCGTAGCGAATGCAGCAGATTTTCGAGTTCGTGTGCTGCTCGGCTCAGGTCAGTGAGCCCATCAGCGGATGCGGCTGCTTTGAGGTTGTGCACCTCGCGAAACAGGGAATCGAGTTGTTTACGCGCACCGGGGCCGTCGCCCGCGGCAGCGCGCAGGTCTTCGAGTGCGGCCCTGATCTGTTGAAGCTTGTTTTCAAGCTCTGACAAGTCGTTTTACTCGTCTTCGCCCGTAGGTGTTGTCTCCGATTCAGAGTCTTCTGATTCGGGCCGGACGTTTTGTTGCGGTTGCTGCTCGTCGAGGTCGCGCTTGATGGCATCCAGAATTCCGTTGATGAACTGAGTGGCTTCGTAGGTGGAAAAGCGACGCGCGATTTCGAGTGCTTCGTTAATAGCGACGGTGCGTGGCGTTGGTTCGTAAAGAAACTCGTAGACTGCGAGGCGTAGGATGTTGCGGTCAACGACCGCCATGCGCGAGATACGCCAATGCTCGGCGCGCGAGCGTATGCGCTCGTCGAGTAGTTCCAGGTTTAAAAGCGTTTGCGAAGCGAGCCGGGTGGCGAATGCCCGCGCAGTCTCGTCGAGATCAGATTCTCCAAGCTCAGCCCAGTAGCTCCGGACCACATCGGCCGCAGGCATTTCGGCAACATCAGCCGCAAAGAGCATTTGCAAGGCACATTCACGTGCCTTACGACGCGAACCCATAAAGAATTACCAAAACTATGATTGCGAAGCGACTATAGGTCTAATAGGCCTATAGGACCTATTTGGCTTCACGCCTCACCCGAATGCTTCCTTGTAAAGATTTACTAATTCCACCGCCGTCATGGCGGCTTCAAACCCTTTATTGCCCAACTTCACCCCGGCGCGATCGATAGCCTGATCGACAGTGTCGGCGGTGACGATGCCAAATACCACGGGCAGTCCGCTCGTCAAACCTGCTTGCGAAATGCCGTGCGCCACTTCACTCGCGATGTAATCGAAGTGCGGCGTTTGACCCCGAATAATCGTGCCGAGACAAATGATTGCATCAAACCTGCGCGACTGCGCCAGTCGCAATGCCAACAGCGGAATCTCAAATGCGCCCGGTACGCGGTATAAAGCAACATTTGCGTCTTTCGCGCCTAATCGCTTCAGACTGTCAAGAGCGCCTTCAACCAATCGCGCCGAGATCAATTCATTCCAGCGGCTCGCGACGATGGCGAAGCGAAACGCTTCGGCATTAAGACGACCTTCGTGCACGGTTGGCTGCAATCGATCCCTATCTCCGCTAGCTGAATAGTCACTACGTTTGCAGTATAGGAGATGCTCGGAGACGCATCAAGTTGCTTATTTTTTTACAACTACCTAAACCAGGCTCATCGGCGTCGGATTCTTCGCGTCTTTCGTGTAATCGTAAAAACCTCGTCCCGACTTGCGTCCGTACAATCCCGCCAAAACCATGCGCTTCAACAGCGGTGGAGGAGCAAAACGCTTCTCGCGAAATTCATTGAACATGATCTCAGCAATGTAATAAGTCGTATCGAGCCCGACGAAATCTCCGAGCGTGAATGGACCCATCGGATAACCACAACCGAGCTTCATCGCGTTATCAATATCGACGATCGACCCGACACCTTCCTCCAAAGCCCGAATCGCATCGAGCATGTACGGCACCAGCAAACGATTGACGATAAACCCGGTCTTGTCGCCAGCCCGCACCGGGACCTTGCCGAGCTTTTTCCCAAACTCCACTCCCTGTTCGTAAACATCTTCATCCGTCAGGATCGTCTTCACTACTTCGACCAGTTTCATGAGCGGCACTGGATTGAAGAAGTGCATCCCGATGAAACGTCGTTGCCGCTCCGGCGAGGTGGCGGTCATCATCTCGGTAATCGATAACGACGAGGTGTTGGATGCAAAGATCGTTTCCGGCTTGCAGATTTCGTCCAACTGGCGATAGGTGCTGCGTTTCTCTTCCAGGTTTTCGATAATCGCTTCGATGATGATGTCGCACTCAGCGAGTTCCGCGAATGAAGTGGTGCCTGACAAGCGACCGCGAATTTCCCGCTGCTGATCTGCTGTTATCGTTCCCTTTTCGGCAAACTTCGCCAACGACTTTTCGATCCCGCCAAATCCCTTTGTAATCAACTCGTCTGAAACTTCTCTTACAACCGTATCAAATCCGGCACTTGCCGCGACCTGCGCGATACCAGCGCCCATGAGTCCACATCCCAAAACTCCGACTTTTCTAATCTCCATTTGTCTCTCCTAAAAGTTGATCTTCTCTGCGGATCTCTGCGGTCCTCTGCGTCTCTGCGGTGAATGTATTCGTCAGTGTGATTCACCGCAGAGACGCAGAGGATCGCAGAGATTCGCAGAGGTGAAACTAGGGCCCACGCGGCGTAGCATAAGTCTTTGCAGCACCTTTGAACCACACGTTATATTCTTTTTGCCATTTGTCCCATTCATCCAGCAACTTCCGATCTAACTGCGGTCGTCTTGGTCCATCACCCGGTACAGGGCTCGCCTCAGCCACGGCTCCGGCAAGTTTTGAAAGTATAGTCAGCAGTTGATTTCTCAACTCAGTCGCGCGCTGATCGGGGGCCGGCGCCTGCATCGCTGTTTGAGTTACCGCGGCAACATCGCTCAAGTCGTGGTTATGAATCACTGCGGTAACTTTTTCCTGCACCTGATTCATTGCATGTACATAGTTCAGGAAAATCTGTGAGCTTCCGTTCGGCGCTATGCGAACGGCCGTTGAGACAGGACGATTGAAGTTTCTCGCGACCTTGTAAAAACCCAGCACAACTACCCCCAGCGCCAGGATCTGCAAGACTCGCCAGGCGTATGTGATACTCGCACGCGCGCCCGGCCGCCGGTACTCAACAGCGAGTGCGAGGGCGGCCCCGGAGAACAGTCCGCCAAGATGAGCAGCATTATCAATGAATCCACGGCCGACGAAACCGATAGCGAGATTGATAAAGATGATCGGCAGCATGCCGGTGCCGAACGCGCGTTTGAAGCCTTCCGGAAGTTCACGCCGGAACTTGATGCCGAACACAAACAGCACGCCCACCAGTCCAAACAGCGCTCCCGACGCCCCGGCCGAAGGCACGTCGGTACTCTTAAAAATAAAGCGTCCGAAAAGACCGGTGGCCAGTTGCGGGCGCACAGTCAAGTAACTTGCCACCACTCCTGCGATGCCGGTCACAATCCAAAAGACCACGAACTTCGCTGACCCGTAAAGTTTTTCTACCAACGGTCCAACCATCAACAAGCTGTACATGTTGACCAGCACATGAAACAAATTGATGTGAATAAACATCGGCGCGATAAAGCGCCACCATTGGTAGTTCGGCGCATCGATCAGGTAGTTGAGTTTCGCGCCATAAGCAATGAGCACGGGCTCCGGAAAGGCCTGCCACAAGACTGACGAGGCGGTCCCGCTCGATTCCCACATCAACATAAAGACAAAAAGGTTTGCGACGAGCAGGACGATGGTGAACTTGTACGAACGATTCAAAACCGCTCGAGCAAAGCGGATCGTTTCTCGATCAGGCTGGTTAGCGGTTTGCGCAGGCTGGCCGGTGGTTGATGCTCCGCACACGGCGCATTGAGGTTCGCCGGCGCCGACGATTGCCCCGCAACTACGGCACATTGTTGGCCGGTCGGGACTAGTTTGGTTTGACTGGCGTTCAGACAATACGCTGAGACTAACAAGCGTGATGCTCCACGTGCAAAGCATCACGCTTCGAAAAAGCTATGTCAGGGGAGAACTCGTCAGCCCATCTTCTCCAGCATGTTGACCAAATCGTCGGCGTGTTCCTCCTCGACCGCGAGGATGTCCTCCATCATGCGTCTCGACGTTGGGTCATCAATTCCGAAGTAATTAATCATCTCGCGGTAACTGTCAATCGCAATGCGTTCGGCAACCAGATCCTCTTTGATCATGTCGATCAGCGTGTCGCCTTCGACATACTCCGCATGACTCCGAGTCAAAAGTCCCGCGGGATTGAGATCGGGTTCGCCCTTTAGCTGAACTATGCGATGCGCGATCTGATCCGCGTGCCCCTGCTCTTCGTTGGCATGCTGGAGAAATTCTGCGGCCACACTTTCAGCGTTGATTCCGGCGGCCATGAAATAATGGCGTCTATACCTCAGCACACACACGATCTCGGTCGCCAGCGCTTCGTTCAAAAGCTTGATCACTGTTTGGCGATCCGCGCTATATCCTTCAGTCACTGCGCCGTTTTCGATGTGCTGTCGCGCGCGTTCGCGCAAAGTCTTGATGTCAGTGAGAAATGGTTTATCGGCCACGACCTCACTCCTTCAATATAAATTTAGGGGAGTCACGATATTACTCGAAAGCGCCACGGATTACCACGGATCAATCTGTGGCGGTGAGCTTTCCTTGTAGCTTCACTTCAGCCGGCGCGCTCGCATCATCCGTCACTTCAACCGGCAACTGCCAAACGAGCGTTCTGATCCGGCAAGTGCCGGTGTTGTCTTCACGACAATAGAACAGAGTAATTTGCGCACGAACAGTCGCTGAACCAACTCCGGTGGTGTTCAGTGGAACCCGAACGGGAAGTTTCAGATCTTTCGCGGCTCGCGATGCGCTCTTGTCGTCAATCGTCAAACTCTTGCTGCCGTCAACTGAAATCTTGTAGCGCTGCGGCGCCAGCGGATTGAGGTGATAGCCCGCGGGCAGTTCCACATCGATTTGCAAAGAAGCATTGGCGCCGGAACGAAGCCGCTGCGCAGGGGCTTTGATCTCTTCGGCGTTTGGGCCCACAGCAGATTCGAGCGCCTGCACGTTCTTCGCCGGAGGCGTCAGACCGTTGATGCGCAGCGTGCTTGTTTGCTTCGTCTTCAGATCAACCACGCGAATCGCATGATTATTCGTGTCGGCGACGTAGAGTTTGTCATGGGCCAGGGCCAAACCTCCGGGTTCGTAGAATGAAGGCGAAGCTCCATCTGCTTGACCGGGCTTTCCCGTGCCGAATAGCGAGGTGACTTTTTCGCGCTTCGGATCGAGTTCTTTGATCTTGTGATTATAGGTGTCGGCAATCAGCAGTTTGTCGCCGAGCGAAATCAGACCGAGCGGATGTTGCAGGCGTACATCGTCTCCGGAACCATCGACGTCGCCAAACTCGAATAGATCGCCGCCAACGAGAGTTTTAACCGATCCGCCTGCGATATCGATCGCGCGAATAATGTTCGACTCGCTGTCAGCAACGTACAGCGTTTTGCCATCGCTGGCGATGCCGGAAGGCTGCGCGAAACCTGCTTGTGACAGCGGGCCGTCCAGACGTGCCTCACGACCAGAGCCCGCGAAAGTTGAGACTTCATTCTTGTCGAGATCCAGCTTCCAGATCTGATGTGGGCCAGCCATCGCGATGTAAAGGACGCGACCAACTAGTTGCAGATCCCATGGTGAACTCAGGGCAACTGAGCGAGCCGGTCCGGATTTGAAATACTCGTGCGACTGTTGGCCAGTGCCCGCGATCGTTTCCACAGTGCGCGATTTCAGATCGACTCGTCGAATCAGATGATTCTCGGTGTCGGCGACGTAAAGACTGTCGCCCGCGAGCGCCATACCCTGTGGACGATAGAAAGTTGCTTTATCGAAAGCACCGTCAGCAGCGCCCGCCTCGCCCGTACCGATGGTGTCCACGAGGGTGCCGTCTAGTTTGGTAATTACGATCCGATTGTGGTTTGAATCGGCGATGAAGAGTCGATCCTGGTTGGCATCGGCAAAAATCTTGCCGGGAAAGGCAAGTGGCAGTTCGCCGACTTTAGCTCGCTCGAGCACGAGTTTGAGAGGTTCTTCGTTCAGCTCGCCCTTTTTGCGAAACTCCTCGACAATTTTAGCCACAACCTGATCGATGACGTCGTAATTGCCCTCACCTGAGACACCGCCAATCACGTACCCAGCCGGGTCGATCAGCACCTGCGTGGGCCATGCACGCACGCCATAGCTCTGCCAAACGGCGTATTCCGAGTCGTTGTAAACAGGATGCTCTATTTCGTAGCGCAGGATGATGCGCCGGATGTTCTCCGTCTCTTTTTCGTTTTGAAACTTGGCGGAATGAATGCCGATTACGACCAGTTGATTGGCGTACTTGGCTTCGAGCTTCTTCAGATCGGGGATGATGTGGATGCAGTTGATGCAGCCGTAGGTCCAGAAGTCGAGCAGGACGACCTTGCCTTTGAGCGCTGCCAGCGTCAACGGCTTATCGGTATTCAGCCAACCGCGGCCGCCTGTGATTTCCGGAGCACGCACCTTCGGTCTTTCTTGAGCAGACATAAAAATACCCTGAGCCATTAAAGTTAGGACGATTGTTAGGACTACGGATTTCACGGTTCTATTCGGATTTCTCGTCGTGACCTTCCAGCAATTGATCGACGCGCTCGATCGCACGTCTTAAATGTGGAATCATGATTGAGCCGCCGACCACGAGCGCCACGTTAAATGCGTCGAGAAACTCCTCACGATTTACTCCAATCGCTGCGCATTGCTTGATGTGATACGTGATGCAATCGTCGCAGCGCAGCACCGCCGAGGCTACGAGGCCCATGAGCTCTTTGGTTCGTTTATCGAGCGCGCCGTCTTCATAAGCCTGTGTGTCGAGCGCGAAGAAACGTTTGATGCCGAGGTGATTGCTGCCGAGCAGCTTTTCGTTCATCGCCGCCCGATAGCGGTCAAACTCATCCATTGCGTGGACCCTTTCAGTTGACAGATTGATCCTCATTGTACGATCCGTGTGCATCCGTGCAAATCCGTGGTTAATATTTTAACCTTTAGCACCCGTGAACAAGCAGGCATTCACAACTCTGGAATACCAGCACCTGCTGGCGTTAATAAAACGAAACGCGCAGACCGAGCCCGGACAGCGGCGCGTTGAGACACTCTCGCCTATCGACAACGTCTCTCAACTCCGGCGTGAGCTCTCCGCCCTGGCTGAATGCGTGTTGCTCAGGACTCGCGGAGTAAAGTGGTGGTTCAATGGATTAACGGATCCAGCAGAAACGATCATTCGGTTGCGCGTTGAAGGCGCAAGTTTGGATCCCGTAGCTATCCTGCAAACAGCACGCTTGTGTGAACAGGCAATGTCGGCCCGAGCTGCTATTCTCGCTGAACGCGAAAACGTGCCGGTGTTGTGGCAACTGGTTGAAAACCTGCCAAGAGATCTCGACACACTTGTAGCACGCGTCACCAACAAGATCCTGCCAAGCGGAGAGCTCGACGATCGCGCGAGTCCGGAACTGGCCAGTATTCGTCACGAGATTACAGTCCTGCGTTCGCGCATCACGCGCTCGCTTGAGAGCTTGATGCGCCGGTCGGCTGAGGCCATTCAGGATGAGCTCGTGACGATACGAAACGATCGTTTCGTCATTCCAGTTAAAGCCGATCATCGCGGACGAGTGCAGGGCGTCGCGCACGGGTATTCATCTTCCGGCGCCACGGCCTTCGTAGAGCCGCTCGAGACGATCGACGCGAATAACGAGTTGCAGGGTTTGCATGAGAGTGAGACGCGCGAGATTGCACGCATTCTCTTTGGCCTATCGGAAGAGCTGCGAGCCCAGTTGCCGGCGATTGAGCTGGCTGCGGAGGCGGTTGCCGAGCTGGATTTCATCAACGCGCGCGCAGTCTTTCATCAGAATTTCAACTGCGTAATTCCGGAGATCCGGGAGCAAACAACGGGCAATTCGAGCGGCGAGTTGCAACTCGTCGAAGCGCGTCACCCTTTGCTCGAAGAGAATCTGCGAGCCACTGGAGGTTCCGTAGTCCCGGTTTCGTTCGCGTTGAACGAAGATAAGAATGCGATGGTGATATCCGGAGCGAATGCCGGCGGCAAGACTGTGGTTTTGAAGACCACGGGCCTGCTCGCGTTGATGGCGCTGTCGGGCATTTCTGTTCCGGCGAAGTTCGCGCGATTTCCTTTTTACGCGACAGTGCTTGCCGACATCGGCGATCACCAGTCGTTAGCTGCTAATCTCTCGACGTTCACGTCACACGTTGCCAACATCGCTCGCATGATCGAACTCTGCGAAGCGCCGGCGCTGGTACTGCTTGACGAAGTGGGAACCGGCACCGATCCCGAAGAAGGATCGGCGCTTGGTGTCGCTGTGGTCGATCACTTCCGCACAGCCTGTGGCGCGCACGTCATCGCGACGACCCATTACAGCGGCCTCAAAATGTATGCAGGGAACGAAGAGGGCGTCATTAATGCAAGTGTTGAGTTTGACGAAAAGACCTTGCAACCAACTTATCGTCTTATTGTCGGCGTGGCGGGTGCTTCATCAGGGCTTGAGATAGCGCGACGTTTTGGAGTGCCTTTAGGGATTGTAGATAACGCGATGAGGTCTGTTAAAGACTCGTCTCTGCAAGCGTCTGAGTATTTGCGGCGAATCAAGCGAGAGGCCGAAGACGCGGAAGCTTTGCGACACGCGCTGGAAGAGGAGCGAGCTGCGGTCGCGGAGAAGTTCGCTTCACTCGACAAGGAAGCGGCGAAACACGAGCGCGAACGGCAGGCTACGTTTGACCAGACTGTTCAGCGCACGGTTGCCGAGCTCGAAAAGCGCGGGCGCGAGTTGGTTGCAAGGATTCAGGACCGCACGGAACGAGTGAGAGTTGAGCGCGAAGCGCAACGACATGTTGCTGAAATGAAACGGGCGGCGCAGCGAGAAGTCCGCATCGTGCGAGAGGGACATGTGGTCGAACCTGAGCGCCTGGAACCTGAGAGCGCGATCGAAGATGCCCCACAATACGTGCAAGCTGCGTCACGCGAGATTGTTGTAGGCGACACAGTCAAGCTGCGTTCGTTCGGCTCAGTTGGTGTTGTCGATCAGATCAAGGATGGCGTCGCTGAAGTGCGGGTGAAGTCGTTGAGATTCAGGGAACGACTCGAACAGTTGGAATTGGTGGAGCAGCAGGCAGTTCCGAAAACGCAACACGGTAAATTGGAGAAGTTGCGCAAGTCGGCGAACACTGAGCTTCGCCGAGCTGATGCGGAACAGAGCGCCCGATCGGAGTTGAATGTGATCGGGCAAACGACAGATGAAGCAGTTGACGCAGTCGATAAGTTTCTTGACGAGGCTTCGCTTGCGAGTTTGAGCCAGGTCAGAATTGTTCACGGTCACGGCACCGGGGCCTTACGGCGCGCAATCGCAGGCTTACTCGACGGTCACCCCCACGTCGCTCGTTTCCTCCCCGCCCCTCCCGACCAGGGCGGTGCTGGTGCAACGTTGGTTGAGTTGAGACAATAGGTGAGCGATGACTGACAGTGCATATAACCGGCTACTGAAACGCGTTGTTTCCGATCCGAAAGTGCTTGGAGGAGAACCTTGCATTCGCGGCACGCGAATCCATGTAGCTGTAGTCCTTGATTCTTTAGCGGAAGGATTGACGCCCACCGAAATCATTGATCATTATCCTCCGCTCACGGAGGATGACGTCAGAGCGGCAGTAGCATATGCGGCAGAGTTGGCACGTACAGTCTCGGCCGCATGAAAATCAAGCTGGATCACAATCTCTCTCGTCACCTTCGAAGTATCCTGGAGGCATTTGGTCATGACGTAGATACAGCCTTTGATGAGGGACTGGCCCGATCGACAGATAAAGAAGTTTTGCACGAAGCTTCAGAGCAAGATCGAATCCTGTTTACGCTCGACAAGGATTTCTTGAACCTTAAGACCTATCCTCCTAAACGTCATGGTGGCGTCGTGGTGTTTCGGCCCACCAGACAAGGTGCGAGTGCGGTGACGAAGATGGTTGAGGCTTTTGTTCGGAGCGCGGATTTAACAAAGTATCGCAGGCGAACGGCAGTAGTTGAGCGTACTCGCGTCCGCATCTTCAGATAATGCGTTACCCCCAAACATTCATCGACGATCTCAAACGACAGGCAGACATCGTCCGGGTGGTACAGGACTATGTGCAGCTAAAGAAAAAGGGCGCGAATTGGATGGCCTGTTGTCCTTTTCACAAAGAGAAGACGCCCTCGTTCTCAGTCAGTCCCGCAAAAGAAATCTTCTATTGCTTTGGTTGTCACAAAGGCGGATCGGTTTTCACTTTTGTCATGGAAATCGAGCGGGTTGCTTTTCCCGAAGCGATCAAGATCGTCGCCGATAAAGTCGGGATGCCGCTGCCAAAAATGGTTGATGACAGCCGTTTCGAAAGCCGGCGGCAGGAAGCAGACCAGGTCATCCAACTCAACTCCTGGGCGATGGAATGGTGGCAACAGCAACTCGAATCGAGTAGCGAAGGACGTCTTGCTCGTGAGTATCTAAAGGAGCGCGAGCTCACCGAGGAGACGCAAAAGACTTTTCGTCTCGGTTACGCTCCAGACAGTTGGGAATCACTTTCTTCGTACCTGAGACACAAAGGTGCCACTCAGGAACATATAGATCGGAGTGGATTGGTAGTTAAAAAGGATGAAGGAGGTTCTTACGATCGTTTTCGTGGCCGGCTGATGATTCCTGTTCTTGACGTTCAGGGCCGGCCAATTGCTTTTGGCGGACGCACACTCAAAGGCGAGGATGCAAAATACATCAACTCGCCCGAGACAGCAGCATACGTAAAAGGTCGAAATCTTTTTGGTCTGAATCTCACGCGCGACGAGATTCGGCGACAGGGATTCGCGATCCTGGTCGAAGGATTTCTCGATCTGATCGTGCCGTATCAATTCGGAGTGCGAAATGTTGTAGCGAGTTTGGGAACAGCATTGACAGCAGATCAGGTGAAGCTGCTAAGTAGGTTTGCGCGCAAAGTTGTTGTCAACTATGATGGCGACCGCGCTGGCGTGCAGGCAGCAAAAAAGTCGATCGAAATTCTCCTCGCCGAGGATCTCGAAGTCAAAGTGCTGGTGCTTCCCGACAATGCAGATCCCGATGAGTACATCCGAAAGTTTGGCGTAACTGAATATCAACGACAAAGAGCGCAGGCACAAACACACATACAATTCGTAATCGACAGCGCTTTACGCGACCGCAATCTTCACCGGCCCGCGGAAAAGGCTGAAGCCGTCGAAGAAGTTCTTCCTTACATACGTGCCGTCAGTAGTCGAATTCAGAAGCGCGAATATTTTGACATGGCGATGGATGCGCTCGGAATCGATCGAGAAAACGTCAATACGTCAGCCTGGCGGAGAGAGTTGTGGCAAACGGTTCGCGACAACAGGAGCGTTCGCCCCACCACTGTTCAGGCATTGACAAGACGGAGCGACGCGACGGCTGCTGAGCAGCGTTTGCTTGGCCTGCTTTTTGCAGATGCGAACTTGCGACGCGAAGTCCTGCCGATGTTGCGAGAAGAAGATTACGAAGACCTGGCAACAGCGCCGCTCTTTAAAGCCTTATTCGAACTCGAACGTGAGGGCGTTGAGATTGACTTCGACAACTTGACCCACAAAACCGAAGGCGACGAGTTTGCCGCGAAAATGATTCCGATGGTCCTGATGAACTCCTCTCTGCACAGTTCAAACGAGCATTACGAGGCGGAAGAGTGTGTGGCGGCGTTCAGATTGATGAAACTCGAACAGCGAATAGAAGAATTAAGAAGAGAATTGGCAATCGCCGAGCGAGAACAGGACAACGATAAAGTTTCGAGACTTGCAGCAGAACAGATTCAACTCTCCTCAATGCGTCAAGAGATGTTGCAATTTCAAAGCAGCGGCAGCTAACCACAAAGACACCAAGGCACAAACTGAATTAATTAATTTGTGTCTTAGTGCCTTGGTGGTTTTAATCACGGGATTAATAAAGTGCCTATCGAAGACAAGGATCGCGACGACGTAATGGAGCGGCTGCTCGAGCTGGGCGGCGATAAGAAGTACCTGACGTTCGACGATCTCAACCGCGAACTGCCGGACAATGTTGTGTCTCCCGACGACATTGAAGACGTGCTCCAGAAGTTGGAAGGCTCAAATATCCCGGTTGCCGATTCCGACGAACGACTGCTCGAGCAAGCGGCTGCGACAGTGGCCGACGATGAAGACGAGGCCCTCGATGAAGACATTGAACTCGATCTCTCGGCAGGCGTTCTCGAAAAGACCAACGATCCGGTTCGGTTGTATCTACGCGAAATGGGAGTTGTTCCCCTCCTCACGCGCGAGGGTGAAGTTGCGATCGCGAAACGAATCGAGCGAGGCCAACTAAAAACTCAAAAAGCAATCGCTCGATCTCCAATTGCCGTGCGCGAGGTGTTGAAGATCGGCGAGGACCTGGAAGCCGGCAGAATAAACATTCGCGACACGGTCACGTTCTCGGAACAGGCAGAACTGACCGGCGATGAAGACAAGGCCGAGGAATATCGCACCTGGACCATCGAGGGAATTCAAAATATCGACAAGCTCTGCAAGCTCGGATTGAAAGAGTTGGAAAAACTCCGGGCCGAACAAAAACTTACTCATGCGAAGAAAAGCAAAAAGTCAACTCGGCTAAAACGAAGAGTCGCACGCATTCGACTTGAAATAGCCCAGGAGATCGGACGCCTTAATTTAACCGAACGTGCTCGCCAGCGACTGATCAACGCCATTCGCGCAGTGCAGAAGCAAGTGCGCGAAGCAGAACGTGAGATTGATAGTGCGACCGAAAAGTTAAGCAAGAAGCGGGTCAAGCCTGAGGAGCAACGGGAATTCAAACGCCGCATTCTCGCTGCGCGGAAAAGACTGTTGCAGATCGAGATTGACAATTATGTCAGTCCCGTCGAAATCAAGAGATCGCTCCAGGCGATCGTCGTCGGCGAACAGCAGACCGGCCAGGCCAAGCGGGAACTGGTCGAGGCAAACCTGCGGTTGGTTGTTTCGATCGCGAAGAAATACACAAACCGGGGATTGCAATTTCTGGATCTGATTCAGGAAGGCAACATCGGCTTGATGAAGGCGGTTGACAAGTTTGAATGGCGGCGAGGTTATAAGTTTTCCACTTACGCAACGTGGTGGATACGCCAGGCAATCACTCGTGCCATTGCCGATCAGGCTCGTACGATTCGCATTCCGGTACACATGATCGAGACGATTAATAAGCTTATTCGTACGTCTCGATCGCTGGTCCAGGAGTTGGGCCGCGAGCCGACGAGTGAAGAGATCGCGAAGAAGATGGATATACCGGTCTCCAAAGTGCGGAAGGTATTGAAGATCGCCCAGGAGCCGATCTCTTTAGAGACTCCGATCGGCGAGGAAGAGGATTCACATCTCGGCGATTTCATTGAAGATAAATCGATTCTGAATCCGGCTGATGCGGTCGTCGCGTCGAACCTGCGTGAGATTACCGATGAGGTACTAGCGACGCTCACGCCGCGCGAGGAAAAAGTCATTAAGATGCGGTTCGGTTTAGGTAGTACTGGATCAGAGCATACGTTGGAAGAAGTCGGACAGCACTTCGCAGTTACACGTGAACGTATTCGACAAATAGAAGCGAAAGCTCTACGTAAGCTTCGTCACCCCTCACGCTCGCGCAAACTCAAAGCCTTTCTCGACGGCGGCGCGCCTCGATAGATATTAGCCACAGATGAACGCGGATGAACGCAGATATGATCGGCGTTCATCCGCGTTCATCTGTGGCTAATATCTATTTGAAAGTGAGGAACGCGGTGCTTTTGACCGTCTGATCAAATTCGTAGTTGTAGGTGTAACCCGGAAGCTCGATCTCGCGCACGTATTGCACTCTCACTTCTATGCGATTCTCGCGCTGCGCAGGCGTGATGATTGCATTAGCAGGAATGTCGTATTCGGCGCCGCTCTTCATCAACTGTTCACTGACCCACGACGGAGCATAGCCCTGAGTTGCTGCGACATCAGCGTAGTGCTGCATCAGGTCCTTATACGCGTTTGCCTGGAAAGCCACGGGAATATATAGATAGCCGGCATAAGCGCACGCACCCAGAATCGTTATTACGATAAGGAACTTCAGGTTGGCACTGCCTCGCTCGCCCGATCTTCTCATTAGTGGAAACTCTCTTTCTTTCTCTCCGGTGACCGTAATCCAGCTCGCAGCGAATGACGCAAGGACTTCGCACTGATGAGCCGCCCTTCGACGATTTTTGGTCGCCCCACTCCTTCGAGCAACACCCAGTTGATCTGACCAGCGACGCTCTTCTTATCGTGTTTCAGAGCGCGGATGAGCTGGTTGATATCGAGGTTGTCGGCTCGCGGTAGTGGTCCACACAGGTTCACCGCGTCGCGTAAAAGGTTCAAGTCCCCGGCGTCAATGAGACCCAGGTCTCGCGAGAGTTCTCCGGCAACTAACATTCCATAACCCACCGCTTCACCATGCCGGAACATACGGTAGTTCGTGACCGTCTCCAGCGCGTGGGCGGTTGTGTGTCCAAAGTTCAAAACGCGCCGCGACTTCGTGTCAGTGCGGCTGGTTGACTCGCGCTCGTCGTTCGCAACGATCGAGGCTTTGAAACCACATTGAGCAGCAATCAAGTTTTCGAATTCCGGCCCAAGCAGAAAATCGCGGTTGCTGCCGATTTGTTGAAGGCAATTCACTGTCATATCGAAAAGCGTTTGGTCGCTAATTAATGCTTGTTTCACGATCTCACAGAAGCCGGATACCAGTTCGCGTTGAGGCAGGGACTTTAACGTTTCCGTATCAATGAACACCGAGGAAGGCTGATGAAAAGCGCCAACAAGGTTCTTTCCGACGGGCAGGTTGATCCCCGTCTTACCGCCCACTGAAGAATCGATCTGCGAGAGCAGCGTCGTAGGCACTTGGATCAGCGACAGTCCGCGCAAGTAAACTGCCGCACTGAACCCGGCGAGATCGCCGACTACTCCACCGCCAAGCGCCACCACCAAATCATTTCTTTCCAGGTGGTTTTCACTCAGGAACGTGACGGCCCGCTCAAGCTCGCGGAACGACTTGTAACGTTCCCCCTCAGGCATCAGCCAGTGAAAGATCTTGAACCCCGCAGACTTCAAAGAGCGCACGACTTCCCGTCCATACAAGTCAAACACCCGTTTATTGGAAATGAGCGCAACTCGACGAGGAGCTTTCAGCGGAATCAACTGCCCGAGGTTCCGCCTGATACCTCTGCCGATATTGATTTCACTTCTGCGCGCGTCTTGTTTGAGTGAGATTTCCAGGCGGTGCATTTGGGGCTTCTCTGATAAAAGCGAATGGGCGCGACATACGTGGGAGTGCGTCGCGCCCATCCATATTCGTGGTTACTGTCCTCACCCCAGCAACCACTTGAGACGGAGGATCCACCAACCGTCTCTCTTGCCCCACAATATACATCGCAACGCCCGTGCCGTGCAAGACCCTTTTTCTCGGGGAGATTTGACTCAACTGTTTGCTGGGAAAGACTCGCAGAGGCCGACGATCATAGACCATTGCCAGGGGCTTGGCATGTAGATTTTTCGCGGGTCTGAGTGTAGAAATTTCATGAACGGCCCGGGCCGGCGGCGCCTATCTCGCGCTTGATGGCCTCTGCTATTTTCTCGGCATAGGCCTCAATCCTTGCCTGGTTCTCGCCCTCGATCATGACCCTGGCCAGTGGCTCCGTTCCTGAATAGCGAAGGAGCAACCGGCCCTTCTGCGAAAGCAGTTCCTCGACCTGCTTCACCTCAGCCTGGACAGACGGCAGATCGCTAAACGGGACCTTCTCGCGGACTCTGACGTTCACCAGAGTCTGCGGATACTGTTTGAATCCCGAGGTCATTTCGGCGAGCGTTTTCCCTGATTCGCGAAGCGCTCGCAACAGGCAGAGCGCTGTGATCATGCCGTCTCCGGCAAGACTCAGCTCAGGCATGATGATGTGACCCGATTGTTCGCCCCCGAGACTGGCTTTCAGTCGTAGCAACTCGTCAAGAACATACTTGTCGCCCACGTCGGTGCGCACGAGTCGTATGTCAGCGGCACGAAAGGCGATCTCGAGACCGATATTGCTCATGACAGTAGCGACGACCGTGTTGTCCTTGAGCCGCCCGTGAGACTGAAGATGCGTGGCGAGTGCCCATAACGTCGCGTCACCGTCAACGTAATTCCCGGCAGCATCTACGAACAGAGATCGATCTGCATCGCCGTCGAAAGCTACTCCGAGATCGGCGCGCTCTTTCACAACTTTCTGGCGCAACGAGTTGATATGAAGGGAGCCGCAGTCGCGATTGATATTGCGGCCATCCGGACTGCAATTAATCGCGATAACTTTGGCCCCGAGTTGTGAGAACAATGCTGGAGTCAGTTTGGAACTCGCTCCATTCGCGCAGTCAACAACAATCGTCAGCCCCTGCAACCTCAATCCTTCCCCAATCTCACCAGCGAGGAACGACAAGTACTCTTGCTGGAGTTCTTCTTCGCGCTCTGTTGAGAAGGCCGGTGACGATGATGAGGGCGGGGAGGTGTTCGTAAAAACATCCGCTTCGATGAGACGCTCGACCGAGTCGTCCATCTTTTGTCCTGACGGAGCGAAGATCTTGATTCCGTTGTCCTGGTAAGGATTGTGCGAGGCGCTGATTACGACTCCGGCGGCGGCCTGGTGCTTACGAGTCAAGAAAGCAACGCCGGGAGTCGTGATCACACCCGCCGAGAAACACTTTGCGCCCGCGCGGCTGGCGCCATCGACGAGCGCTTGCTGGATCGATTCACCTGACTCGCGAGTGTCGCGTCCGATGACGATTTCCGGCGCGTCCCCCGTTTTAGTGGCGAGATGAGCGGCCAAAGAAAAGCCGATTGCGTTTACCGTTGCGGGATCGAGAGGAAACTGACCAGCTTCACCTCGAATACCGTCAGTACCGAAAAGAGCTTTCATTTGACAGGAACAAACTTCGAAGTCTGCATGGATTTCAGAATTACTTTTCCCTTAAGCGCTGCGGGTAGTTCTAATCGAGGTGCGAGAGTTTGTCCAACTGAATCCAGAACGATCTTGACGTCTTCGGGTTTCAAGGAATCAAGCACACTTGCCGCACCCATCAACGTAACGGACGTTGTTGCGGGTTGAAGCTTGCCGCCCTGTGACGTGCTGACACTCACGCCGGAAAGATTTTTCTCAGTTCGACGTTCACCAATCTCCACATCGACGCTAACCACCGGTTCCAGCAGATCGATCTTTGGATCGGGAACGTCGAGCGCCACGTTTGAGGCCGTGAAACTTTCCTTGTGTCCGGCGAGCCAGATGCTCTCAGTCATCACTTTCTGTAGTCCGTTAACGCGACTCGCGGGCCCGCGCACTGTAACACTCCCTTTGTTTGGGTGAACCGCATAGACTTCGAATCCATCATCAGGTTTCCCTTCGAGCTTGGGTTCAACGGTCACTTGCCGCTCCACGATTTCTTCCAGACGGACTGGAATCGCGCTTGGCTGGAAGGCATCGATCTTGATGCCCTGCGGCAGAGGGATCTGCGCCTTGTCAGCCAGTCGCAAAACTCTTTCGCCGGCGCGTTGATCGCTGATATCTACTGTTGCGACGAGGTCGAGCGAACTCAGATCGTCCAACTTATTCCTGCTGCCAGTCAGCATCACGTCAACCGTTCGGGGTGGATCGTTACTGATTTCCAGCGATTGGGGACGGATGAAGTTGAGTTGGACATTGACGTGTGCGGTCACGGGTTGATTTTGTCCGGTCACTAACAGCCAGAGAGCCACCGCGATAGCCAGTGAGAGAAGTTTCAGGCTCCAGTCTTCCAGGAAGATCTTGCGGAGCAACTTCTCGACGCGATTCGGCGCCGGCCGCGGATCCGTTGTTGTGACTTCATCTTCGTCCTGAAAAGGCATAGCTGTCTTTAAATGGTGGTCTTTAATAGGACCTATAGGTCTTATAGGTCCTATACCGGCGCAATCTCTTCAGCGTCAGCTTCGTTTTCCGAGTGTTTCTGTTTTTGTTCTTTCTCTTTTCTCGGTTGCCCCTGCAACGCCTCCAGGATCGCGTTGCGAAGCCTCGTTCCATCGAGCCCGCGCTTGATCTCGCCTCGCTGCACAAAGGAAATCAAACCTGTCTCTTCCGATACCACCACCGCCACCGCGTCAGTGTCTTCCGTTACACCAATGGCTGCACGATGACGAGTTCCAAGATCTCTCGAGAGACGTGGATTCAGTGTCAACGGAAGAAAGCATGAAGCCGCCGCGATGCGATGACGACGCACGACGACCGCGCCATCGTGAAGCGGACTGGCTGTATTAAAAATACTGATCAGCAGGTCGTAGCTCAACTCGGCGTCGAGTTGAACACCGCCATCGGTTACGTTCTTCAAACCGACGTTGCGTTCGATCACGATGAGCGCGCCTGTTTTTGTGGAAGCGAGCGTGGTGGCTGCGAGAATAACTTCGTCGTAAATCCCTTCGCCAAACTGTCCGCGATGTCTTGAGAAGGGCACACGAAAACGATTGCCGAAAGTGATTAGTGCCTGCCGGATTTCTGATTGGAACAGGACGATGATCGCGATACCGATGTACAGCAGCCCGTTACTGAGAACGAACTCCAGTGTCGCAAGATCTTGTTTGATAGAAAGCCAGTAAAGAAAAACGAGGGCGGCAATTCCGGCGGCCATCGGAGCGGCCCGAGTTCCGCGCAGGAGCTTCAAAACCCCATACACCAGCACAAAGACAAGAATTATGTCCGCGACGTTGCGCGGTTCAAAAACTCGTCTCAGATACTCGGTGTATGGAAGTAGCAGTAACATCTCGACTGTTCAAAACTGTAAGCCCGCAGTTCTCGGCGTAGCGACAGCAACTTCTTTTCTCCAGAAGATATTCGATATCCAACGTTTAGAGTTCAAGCTTTCAGCTTGCCTGTTTCAAAACATCAGCCTAAAGGCTGAACTCTGAACCTTTAACCGATGTGTTCGGCGACCGCATGATGCGAATCGACGTGTTCAGGTCGCGCGACTTCGATAAACATCATTTCCACCTTGGGCTCGGCGCGCTTGATTCGATCCTCGATCTGTTCAATCGATTTCTCGATCTCGCCTGTTACCAGATTCGGTCGCAACGCGACATGAGCGTTGATCAAAATCTGTTTTGGGGCCAGGTGCATCGTCAACAACTCAACAACTCTTTCAACGTTTGGATGGCTCTCGATTGCCTCTTTGATGGCGTCAACGACTTTACGATTGGCTGCCTCACCCAGCAGCAAGCCCCGCGACGTTCGCGCCAGCGCGAAAGCGACTACGGCAAGCACCAGGCCGATCAATATCGAAGCAATGCCATCCCAGTAAGCACCAGCCCTTCCCCCAACTTGATAGTCGGTGAGCAGGAGTCCTATTGTCGCGATTACGATTCCGATCAGCGCGGCTGAATCTTCAAAGAGCACTGTCTTAGCCGTCGGATCTTTCGACTCGCGCAGATAGTCTGCAAAGCTCAGTCCTTCATGATGGGCCTCTTTAACTTCCTGGTAGATCGCGAGTGCAATCGAGCCAGACTCCAGCAGAAAGGAGATGGCGAGCACTGCGTAGGCCCAACCCAGTTTCGTTGGCGGATGCGGATGCGCGAGTTTTTCGATGCCTTCGTAGATCGCGTAGGTCGCACCAACGCCAAAAATGAAAATAGCTGCAATGAACGACCAGAAAAAGCGCTCCTTCCCGTAACCGAAAGGATGCTTATCCGATGCTGGTCGCTTGTAAAACCGCAGACCCAACAAGAGAAAGATCTGGTTTGTTGTATCAGCAACCGAGTGGAGCGCTTCAGCCATCATGCCGGAAGAGCCGGTAATGACGGCCGCCACCAGCTTCAGTACCGCGATCAATGCGTTGGCAAAGAGCGCGCCGATTACGGCCAGCATGTTCGGATTATCGCGGAAAAAGGCGGCGCTGGCAATTGTCAGTCATCCACAGATTTCGCAGGTTACACAGATTATTTCTCATTTGTATCTGTGTTATCTGTGAAATCTGTGGATGGTTTTTTAGCGCTTGCGGCGTTTGAATTTCCCGGTTTGGAGAAAACCGACCAGTTCGCCGGTCTTTCCGACTACGGCAACAGAACCAATTCCATTGCGCTTCATCAATTCCTGTGCGTAGTCGAGGGTGGCGTTTGGTTCGACGAAGAACCGTGGCGCGATGGGTCGCATCACTTCGCGTGCACGCGTGAGGTGCCAACGTTCGCGTGGTAACGACTTGAGATCTTCAAGGGACAACATGCCGTGCAAACGCCTGTTCTCGGCAACCGGAAAAGCGACTTGCCGGTGTAACGGCAAAACAGAATCGATCAAGTGACTGATCAGCACGTCAGGTTCGATCGAAAACGGAGCGGACATCGCCTCGCTCACAATGTTGCGGATCCGCCCACGAACGTGCTTCACCACACTGTACGCGGCGTCAAAAAGGAAAAGACCGACGAGCACTGACCAGAAGCCCATGAGGTATGCTCTGAAGGTCGGGGCGATGGCCATGTAGACACCAAATATGATCAGAATCGCGGCGATCAACATCCCGCAAATTCCGGCGAGACGTGTCGCTTCTTTGATGTCGCCCGTGCGCCGCCACAGGATTGCGCGCAGGACGCGGCCGCCATCCAATGGATATCCGGGAAAGAGATTAAAGACCGCGAGCAGCAGGTTGCCGGCGCAGAGCAGCAATAGAACTCCGCCCGCTGTTGGATAACCCGCCAGCATCGCCGGCAACATCAATACAAAGCTGATAACCGCAAAAAGAAAACTCGCGGCTGGACCAGCAACGGCAATTCTAAATTCAGCTCGTGGGCTTTCAGGTTCATTGCGAAGCCGGGCCAATCCGCCAAACGGATGCAGCACGATCTCGTCGATTTCAATTCCTTCTGCCCGGCCCATCAATGCGTGCGAGAGTTCGTGACCCAGAACTGAAAGAAAGAGACCGACAGTTGTAACCACTGCCAGGATCCACGCCGCCGCGACGCTGACGGGAAGCAGTTTCACCTGGCCCACGAACATTCCGCCGCGCGCGAGGTTCGTTGCGATCAACCAGACACTGAGAAAGAAAACTATGAACCAGCGATAATCAAAACGCACCGGTATGCCATAGATATGGGCAACAGTAATTCTGCGTTTGTAAAAATCCACCAGGTTCATTAGGTTTCGAAAGCGGTGGCTTCGGTGTCCATTAACGCGTGGGGTTCTGTGCGGGCAACGCGGCGGAGCAACAGCGGCTCTTCATAAAGTTGGGATAGGCCACGAACGATCGCGAAGCGGGGATCGTCGGCAACTCGAACGGCCAGCCCGAGTTCTTTTTGCAAATAACTCGACAGTCCCTCCAGCGAGGCGCCGCCTCCCGTCAGGATCAGTCCGCGATCGAAAATATCACCCGCAACTTCAGGTGAGAGATCGGCAAGCAGCGTTCGGATTTCTTCGGCGATGCGCCGGACGATCGGTGTTGTAATCGCATAAACCTCACCTGCCGTGAACTCGACAGCGCCGGGGCTGCCGGTCTGCACGTCACGGCCGCGTACGTTGATCTTCTTGGCGGGGTCTTGGGGTTCGATTGCAGAACTCAGCTCCAGTTTCAAACGTTCCGCCGTCTGCACTCCGATTGTCAGTCCACGATGGCGACGCAAGCGGTCCATGATTGCAACGTCGATGTCGGAACTGCCGATTCTTTCCGCGCGCGAAGCGATGATCGAGCCGCGCACGATTGCGGCTACATTCGTCGTGCCACCTCCGATGTCTGCTACAGCCGCGGCATGTTCATCGTTAAGAGGGACTCCAGCTCCGATGGCCGCAGCCTGTCCTTCTTCAATCATGTAAACGCGACTGATGCGTGCCTCTTCCGCCGCACTGAGAAGCGCCCGTTGCTCTACCTGCGTTACTTCGGAGAGCACGCTCATTATGGCGCGACGACTAAAATGGGAAATGCCGCTGCGCGCTTCTTTGACGAAGTGGTCCAGCATCGCGCGCGTGCGTTCAAAATCGGCAACGACACCATCCACCAAAGGAGCAATGACGGTGACGTCGCGAGCTTCACGCCCCTGCATTTTGTGTGCTTCGTTGCCAACTGCAATAACCTCACCGGTAATCTTGTTGACTGCAACTACAGACGGTTCGTCAACGACTACGCCGCGCCCGCGGACGGCGATAATCGTGCTCGCCGATCCCATATCGATCGCCATCGAATCAGAGACGAGGTTTCGCAGCGCGTTGAGGCCGAGGAACGTGCTGGTTTTACCAATGAAAGACATAAGAAAACGAAAACCGATATAGGTCCTATAAGACGTATAGGTCTTATAGGACCTATTTAATGCGAGCGAGGCTCGCGATCAAAACGATCCGCTGGCTTTTTGCCAGTCAACTTCCCAAAGATTCACAGGCTGCTGCCGGTTCTTAACCATGATTGGCTCGCGCGGCTTGAGCTTGTAACGGCTGTGCGCCGCTTTCGCAGTCGCATCGCTGATTAGAATTTCACCGCCGCGGGCGTTTGATTCAAGTCGTGACGAAGTATTCACCGTGTCGCCGATTGCCGTGTATTCCGAACGTCGATCGGAACCGATATAACCGACAATCACCTCTCCAGTATGAAGTCCCATGCCGACACCAATCTCCGGAAAACCTTCATCGCGCAACTCACGATTGATTCCCAAAAGACGCCGCTGCATCGCAACTGCCGCGTTAAGCGCGTTGGATGCGTCGTCAGGTGTCGCCGTAGGCGCTCCGAAAAGCGCCATCAAACCATCGCCGAGATACTTATCAAGTGTTCCGCCATGCGCGAAAATGATGTCAGTCATCGCTGAAAAATATCGATTGAGCAGACTGACGATCTTTTCCGGCGGCGCATGCTCTGAAATGCGTGTGAAACCGCGAATGTCGGCAAACAGGATCGTGATCGTCTGGCTCACCCCGCCGAGCTTGAACGACTCAGGATTCTCGAGCATCTGCTTCACAACGTACTCGGGAAGAAACCGGCTGTAGTTTGCGCGCGCGACCTCTTCTCGGGCCAGGCGTTCGTGAGCACGCGCATTCTCAACTGCAATCGCGGTCTGTGCCGCGACCGCGCTGATCAGCTCGAGATCGTCAGGCTTGAACGCTGCGAACGGATCGAGGCGGTCGGCGTACAGCGCTCCGTGAACACGAGTCTCAGCAACGAGGGGCGCACAGATTGTCGAACGCACACCTTGCGAAACGATCGAATCCACCCCTGCAAACTGTTCGTCCGAAGCTGCATCCTGTGATAACAAGGCCACACGATCGCGCATCACCTTGCGCGTAATCGTGCGCCCGATTGAAAGCTTGCGTGCATGCGCTTCGAGCTTGTTGTCGCGCGCACGCATCGCGATCGGCGTCAGGTTGGAATCCTCGCTGCCTTCCTCCGCCAGTAAAGCCACCACCCTATCCGCCGGAGTCGAGCGGAAAATAATATCGGTTGCTTTTTCAAAGATGGCGTTTAGGTCGAAGACTGAGCCCAGCGTCTTACTCATCTCATACAGTGCGCTCAGAATGTTCGCTTTGCGTTGCAGCGTTTCCAAGACTTTGTCGCGCTGAGGCGATGTTGTCACCTCGTCTTTCGAGCGCAGCACCGTAGACATCACATCGTTGGCGGAGATGAGCAACTGCGTGTGACCGAGCGGCTTGTCGTCGTAGCGAACGTCCGTGGTCCGTTCCTCGACCGGCTGTTCGAAACGCAACGTGCTCGCGCCGATAGTGATGCGGTCGCCGTTCTTGAGTTGATGTTCGAATTCCGGTTCGCCGTTTATGAAAACCTTATTTGCGCTGCGACGAAGCTGGCCATTGATTACCGCTCCGTCGATAATCGTGAACGTACCGTTATCGGCTTGATTGATGTGAGCGTGGTAACGCGAGGCGCGAGGATCATCAAGCACCACCGCGTTATCGGGCGCGCGGCCAATCGTGCAAGCGACTTTTGGCAGGAAGCTAAACTGCCATTGCCGACCGCTTGCGTCGGTGATTTTCAGATGAGCCATTGCGGGCGCGATCCTAACAGTAGAATCTTGACGCTGACAACAGGAACGACTCTCAAATAATAGGTCCTAGATGTCCTATAGGACCTATTCGGAGCCGCTTCACGGAAACCTTGACCATTCGCAAGCTCGCTTGCTAGACTCGACCTACTTACCAAACAGGGCTTTCGACGCAATCTGCGTCCTCGGAATTTCCCCAAGACCCGCGCGTGCGGCGCAGTCTGATATTTTCAAATTCGATGGAGGTGCATGGTGGGCTTCAAAGTCGGCCAGAAGGTCGTTTACCCGAACCACGGAATCGGGACCATCGAGCAAATAGAACAGAAGCAAATAGGCAATACACTCCTACCTTTCTACACGCTTCGTCTTGCTGCTAATAACTCCCTGGTCTTAGTTCCGGTTTCAAATGCTTCAGAAGTTGGCCTGCGAGCCCCAATCTCATCGGGTGAGTGTGACATGCTTTTCAAAGCACTAGCAGATGATTTTTCCTCCCCCGCTAATGATTGGAAGGATCGTTTTAAGGAATTCTCAGAGAAAATGCGCACCGGCGACATCTTCGAAGTTGCCGATGTACTCAAGCATTTAACCTATTTAAGCAGTCTCAAACCCCTCTCTTTTCGCGAACAACGGATGCTCGAACGTTCACGTTACCTCGTAGTTTCGGAGTTGGCGGCTGTGTGTCGCCAGCCCGCGTGTAACATCGAGCCCCGCGTAGATCAGGCACTCGCCCGCGCCCAGGGCAAGCACGACAGGCGTCCAGCAGGCGCCCGAGCAGCCGGGGCCGTCGCCGGACACTGATCCCAGTAATCTAGCCGCGGATTTTCGCGGGTGAACGCAGATCTTAATTCGCGTTCATCCGCGAAAATCCGCGGCTAAATATCTGGAAAGCGCTGTCCGTGCTATGATTTCTACCCCACATGACAATCGCAGTAAAACTGGCCGCTGTTCTCGTGTTGGTCGCAGCTAACGGCTTTTTTGTGGCCGCGGAGTTTGCTTTCGTCGGCGTACGTTCCTCACGCATCGAGACGCTCGCGAACCAGGGCAGCCGCTCGGCAAAGCGTCTGATGGAGTTGCTCCAGAATCTCAACGCTTACCTGTCTGCCTGCCAACTAGGAATCACTCTCGCATCTTTGGCGTTGGGCTGGATCGGCGAACCTGCGATCGCCCGCTTGCTGGAAGACCCGCTCTCCGGCCTTTCAGATACCCTGCGGCACGGCATCGCTTTCGCCATCGCCTTCTCAATCATCACTTCGCTGCACATCGTGCTCGGAGAGCAGGCGCCAAAGTTAATGGGCCTCGCGCTCGCGGAAAAAGTTGCGTTGGCGGTGGCGCTGCCGATGCAACTCTTCTATCGCATTTTTAGTTTGCCGATACGGGCACTTGACTGGGCGAGTGCACGCACCGTGCAGCTCGTCGGGATCAAAGCGACTGCCGAACACGCGTCGATCTACACGGAAGAAGAACTGCGACGTCTCGTCGATATGTCACGCGAAAGCGGCCACTTGCGCGCGGAAGAACGTCGCTTGATACATCGAGTGTTTGAGTTTTCCGACACGCTCGTGCGGGAAGCGATGGTGCCGCGCACGGAGATGGCGGCGATTCAGAATACTTGTACTCTCGAAGAGATCACGAAAGCATTTGACCAGCATCGTTATTCGCGCCTGCCGGTGTATCGAGAGTCGTTTGACGACGTGTGTGGCTTCATACACAGCAAAGACGTTATGCCTTACCTGCTTCACCCGGAGAAGTTCAAGCTCGAAGACGTTCTGCAACCGCCGTTGTACGTCGTTGACACGGCGCGGCTCGAACATGTTCTCCGCCAGATGCAGAAAGCAAAGATGCATTTTGGGTTTGTGGTCGATGAACACGGCGGGCTCGAGGGCATTATCACGCTCGAAGATTTGCTCGAAGAGATCGTGGGAGAAATTTCCGACGAACACGACGAGGAAGTTAACGAACAGATTACTGAGTTAGACAAATCAACTTACGTGTTGGATGGCGGGCTGGCGGTGCGAGATCTCAATCGCCGTTTGAAGCTTTCGGTGCCGGAGTCTGAAAGTTACACGACTGTCGGCGGTTTCCTCATGACGGAGGCCGGACATGTGCTCAACCCGGGAGAAGTGGTGCAGCACGACGGTCTTGTTTTCAAAGTTGAACGTGTTGAGAAGCGTCGAGTGATGCGAGTGAAATTGGAGATTGTTCAAACTGATGGGGAAGAGGAGTTAAAGGATGAGTTGGATCGAGCACGTTCTGGCCCGTGAAATACTGGATTCGCGTGGTAATCCGACCGTGGAAGCAGAAGTGGTTTTGGCCGACGGTGAAAGTGGACGTGCCTCGGTACCTTCAGGAGCTTCAACCGGTGAAAATGAAGCCGTGGAACTTCGAGACGGCGACAAAAAGCGATACGGCGGCAAGGGAGTTCTAAAAGCAGTTCAAAACGTAAACGAAGTAATCGCGCCTGCTTTGCAGGGATTTGACGCACTCGACCAGGCTGAAGTCGATCGAGCACTAATCGAATTAGACGGCACTGACACCAAATCCAAACTCGGCGCTAACGCGCTGCTCGCCGTTTCAATGGCAACTGCGCGTGCGGCGGCGGCACAGTTGGAACTTCCGCTCTACAGGTATCTCGGCGGGCCAAACGCGCGCACGCTGCCTGTGCCGCTGATGAATATTCTCAATGGCGGGGCGCATGCCGATAATAACGTCGATTTTCAGGAGTTCATGGTAGTACCGGCGGGTGCGGCGAATTTTAGTGAGGCGCTGCGTGTGGGTGCGGAGGTTTTTCATCAACTCAAGTCAGTTCTGAAAGGCAAAGGCTACGCGACCAGCGTGGGTGACGAAGGTGGATTCGCTCCGAACTTGAGATCGAACGAGGAGGCAGTCGAAACCATTCTCGAATCGATCGTCGCGGCGGGTTACTCGCCAGGGGTGGATTGTCTGCTGGCGCTGGATCCGGCTGCCAGTGAGTTTTACGACGGGAAAAAGTATGTCTTCAAAAAGAGCGACAAGAGAAAACTGAGCAGCGAAGAGATGGTTGCATACTGGAAAGCCTGGTGTGATCGTTATCCAATCGTTTCGATCGAAGATGGAATGGCGGAGAACGATTGGACGGGTTGGAAACTTCTGACGGATGAGATCGGCAGCAACGTCCAGCTTGTCGGAGACGATCTTTTCGTAACCAACACAAAGTTCCTGCAAAAAGGAATCGATTTGGGTGTGGCGAACTCGATCTTGATCAAGGTCAATCAAATCGGCACGTTGACTGAAACACTCGATTGCATCGAACTGGCGCAAAGAAACGGGCGCACGACGATTATCTCTCACCGCTCCGGTGAAACCGAGGATCCGTTTATCGCCGATCTCGCCGTCGCCACCAACGCCGGGCAGATCAAAACCGGATCGCTGTCGCGTACCGATCGCATCGCAAAATACAATCAACTACTGCGCATCGAAGAAGATCTACGAGGCGCCGCACGCTTCCCCGGCCGCAAAGCTTTTCAGCAAAATCCATCCACAGATGACGCAGATTACACAGATTTTTCTGCGCAATCTGTGTAATCTGTGGTTAAAAAGCTATGGATAAAAAACGCGGGCCCCTGGCCCTGATCATCATCGACGGCTGGGGCTACTCTGCGGCGCGTGAGGGGAATGCGATCGCGCTCGCGGAAACTCCTTTCTACGACGAGCTCGCCGAAAAGTATCCCCGCACACTGCTCGAAGCTCACGGATCGCGCGTCGGTTTGCCTGCCGGCGTCATGGGAAATTCAGAAGTGGGACACTTGAACATCGGCTCCGGCCGCGTGATTCGCATGGACGTGTCGCTGGTGGACCATGAGATCGAAACGGGCGAGTTTTTCCGTAACCAGGTACTGTCGCATGCGATTGACGTGGCGCGAGACCGTGGGAAGTCGCTGCACCTGTTGGGACTGATTTCAGATGGCCAGGTTCATTCGTCTCTCACTCATCTGTACGCTCTACTCAAAATGGCAAAAGAGCACGGCCTGCAACAGGTCTTCGTTCATTGCTTCCTCGACGGGCGAGACACACCTCCCTCATCTGGTGCTCAATACGTAGCGGCGCTCCAGAGAAAGATGGCTGAGATCGGCTGCGGGCAGATCGCCTCTGTCGTCGGCCGCTACTACGCAATGGACCGCGACAAGCGTTGGGAAAGAACCGAGCGCGCTTACGATCTGTTGACTAAGGCAATCGGCGAACGAGCAAAGGATCCGCTTGTCGCTATCAACGCGTCGTATCAACGCGGAGTGACAGATGAATTTGTCGAGCCGGTTGCGATCGTACGTGCGGACGGTGGTCCGATTGCAACGATCAAAGACGACGATTCAGTGATCTTCTTCAACTTCCGGCCCGATCGCGCGCGGCAGTTAACCAGAGCGCTGGCGGTCCCCGGCTTCAACGAGTTTCCCATTTCGGATCGCCCGCGCGTCGAGTTTGTCTGCTTCACGATGTACGACAGCACTTTCAATCTTCCGATAGCTTTTCCACCGCGACACCATCGCAACGTACTGGCGGAAGTTTGGGGCAACGTTCGCGTCCGCAATTATCGCCTGGCGGAGACGGAAAAGTACGCGCACGTCACCTATTTCTTTAATGGCGGTGTCGAACAAGAGTATCCGTGTGAGCGACGGCTGCTCGTCCCGTCGCCGAAAATCGCGACCTACGATTTGCAGCCTGAGATGTCGGCTTTCAAAGTGACAGATAAAGTGCTCCGCGGCGTTGATGAAGGAGAGACGGACGTTTTCGTCATCAATTTCGCGAACCCTGACATGGTGGGCCACACAGGCAAACTGGATAAGACGATCGAGGCGTGCCAGTACGTCGATACGTGCCTGGGTTGGATCACGAAGCGGATACGCGAGGCGCGCGGCATCACGCTAATCACCGCGGATCATGGTAATGCCGAGCAGATGATCGATCCGATTACGGGCAATCCGCACACGGCGCATACTACGAATCCAGTGCCGTTTCATCTGCTTGATGAAGAGTCGATCGGCATGAAGCTGCGAACAGGTGGCGCGCTCGAGGATGTCGCGCCGACGATGCTCGGTTTACTCGGAGTCGAGAAGCCCTCTGAAATGACGGGTCGCGATCTACGAGAACTTTAGCCACGGATAACACGGATGGCATTCGATCCGCGTAACATACTCGTCATCGACTTCGGCCAGCTCGGAGACGTGGTGATGAGCCTGCCCGCGCTGCGTGCGATACGGGCGCGGTTTCCGTATGCGCAAATAACGGTCGCGGTCGGCAAGCCTGGGGGAGAGTTGATCAGTCTCTCCGGTTATGCGAATGAGATTCTGGAAGTTGATCGGGTTGCGCTGCGCGATGGTCCAAAGCTGATTTCGATCGGACGCATCCTGAGGTTCGTCTCGCGTGTTCGCAAATTAAAGTTCGACTTTGTGATCGACCTGCACAGCCTGTACGAAACTAACCTTCTTGGGTTCTTATCAGGCGCGCCTCACCGGCTCTACGCGCAGCGGCCAAATCGGTCGCTCGATTTTCTCGCCAACTTCGATCCACGACCCGGGAGAGAAGTAAAGACTGCGCATCTCGTCGATCGCTACCTGGACATCCTCAAACCACTCGGCATCCAAAACCCACCACGAACGCCGGTGTTAAAGACGAATGCCGCGGCAGATTTTGCGGTGGAAGGGCTGTTAAAAAAAGAGAAAGCGCAATCGCACGAGCTGCTGGTCGGTCTCTTTCCGGGAGCTGGTCACGCCGGACGTATCTGGCCGCTAGAGAACTTTGCAGAGCTCGCGGATCATCTGATACGCAACGACAAGGTCCGCGTCATCGTCTTCGCTGGTCCCGAGGAACGAGGGATGGTGCCGCAGATGCGGACACTCTTTCCACCGGCGACCATCTTCTTTGACCGGTTAACCATTTCCCAACTCGCTTCCGCCCAGGCGCGCTTGACCCTCTTTATTTCGAACGACACCGGGCCGGCGCATATTGCCGCAGCCGTCGGGACTCCGGTCATCGTCCTGCTCGACCGCCCTGACCCGCACAGCTACACGCCGGTGGGAGTCTGTACTCGGCTCATTTACAGCCCTGCAATAGCGCAAATTTCGGTTAGAGAGGCTTACCAGGTCGCCCATGAACTGCTTGCCGCCAGCCGAACCGACCAGCTCATTAGCCGCGGCTAATATCCCTATAGACAAACATGGTTTAACTTCGTTAGTATGGCTAGGGCCGTTAGGTGCCCAACCTCACGACCAATCTTTCCAAGTTGGCCTGCCTCAGCAAATTATGGAGAAAACAATGTCTAGAATGCCTAATCGATTTTGCTTTATCGCGCTTTGCCTGATGGTTTTGAGCGCTGCGGCAAACGCTCAATCCAACCTGACAGCCAAAGCCGGAAATGCCCCCGCTACCAGCCCAGCGGTAGAAACCGACCGCTCGCGGGACGGGTTGATCGGTCCGGTGCGACGCGTGCGAACCGAAATTGCCAAACTGACCACCGCCGACGGTCGTCAGGCTGAGAGCAAACCCGTGGTGGTCGAGATCGTTGCTTACGATATCAAGGGCAACAAGATTGAAAATCAGTATTTCCCGATCGCCGGAGCCACGTTGACTGGTAAGGAAGTCTATAAGTACGACGAAAAGGGAAACATCAGTGAGATGACCATGCTCAATGCCGATGGCTCATTGTTGAGCAAGGAAACCTACAAGTATGAATTCGACTTTCTCGGCAATTGGAACAAGATGACGACTTCGGTTGCCGTCGTCGATTCACGAGGTATTACTTTTGAGCCGACTGAAGTGACTTACCGCTCGATCATGTATTACCTCGACGAGAACATGGTCAAGATGGTCACGCCCGGCGCGGCGACCGCGGCGACAACTCCACAGCCCGTGGCACCCGCGGCTGCAAATCCCGTCACCAAACCGGCAAATGATCCCAAGCCAAACAGGCGCGACAACAAAAAGACGACCGTCGCTCCGGATCTCCCCTCAGCCTCAGCTTCGGCTGCCAGGCTCGCGTCCGGTCCAGTGGATCTCAAGGTCAACGCCGTCAGTGTTAGCCAGGCAGTTCCCGTCGTAGACCTGGATTCGGAACCACCGCCGAGCCCAGGGCCGAAGCCGATTCTCAAGCCTGTTTCAGGTGGTGTTCTGAATGGCACTGCTATTTACCTGCCGCAACCGGTTTATCCGGAAGCGGCGAAGCGAATGAGGGCTGCGGGTGTGGTCACAGTTGATGTGGTGCTTGACGAAACGGGCAAGATAGTTGCAGCCACGGCTTCGAGTGGTCCAGCTATTCTGCGTGAGGCAGCCGTTCAGGCCGCGCTCAAAGCGAAGTTTTCCCCCACTAAGCTTTCCGGTCAACCAGTAAAGGTTTCCGGCGTCATCAACTACAGGTTTTCGCTGACTCCTTAAGCTACCTTCGACGACGCGCCGGTTCTCGGCGCGTCTTTTCCCCCGTCTTTCCAACAAGCACGTTCTCTTAGAAGGGACAAGTTCTCATGGCATTAACCGGACACCTCAGCGACCTTTCACTTTCTGAGCTAATTGAGTTTTTCTGCAATCAACGAAAGAGCGGCCGGCTCAAAGTCCTGTATCCGAAAGGTGCAGGATATTTTTACTTACAGGCGGGCTCGGTTGTTGACGCGCGTATTGGCGTCCTCCACGGCATCGACGCGGTTTATTATGCTTTGACGCTTCCGAACGCGCAGTTTGAATTTAGCGCGGACGTAGAAGCCGGCAGCCGCACCATCAATCAACCCTGGACACAGGTTGTGCTCGAGGGATTGCGTCGATTGGATGAGAACATCGCTCCGGCTGTCGCGTTTCCTCCCGACTACGTTCCCGAGCCGGATGAACTGGAAAATGCTCCGGTCACATCGAGTTCAGAATTATCGGAACCTGAGAAATCATTCGCACCTGCGTTCTTTTCCTTTGTTGGAAAGGAATCGAATCGTCGCAAGCCGCTCTTCATTGGGGCGATTGCGGTGGCAGTGGTGGCGAGTGTGGCAGTGATTGGAGTGCCGGCAGGTTGGTACAGCAAGAAGGTAGCCCCGGTCGCAACACAGAACCTTAGCCAGGCTCCGGCGCCGCAAGCCAATCAAGCGGAGAGTGCACCTCAACCGCAACCATCGGCCGCGCAGCCGGAGACGGCCACTGAAGACGCCGCTGCCCTCGCCAGGCGACAGCGGGAAAAAGAACGAAAAGCACGAGAAGCAAAGAACGCCGAGAACCCGTCCTCAGCTACGGTGCCGGAAGCTGTCAAACCGGGCGCGAAGAGAGTTGTTGTTACTGTTACTTATGATGAGTCGGGGCGAGTGACGCAGGCGTCCGGCGGTGATGCGAATGCGTTGCGGATTGCGCGACAGAAGCGTTTTCCACCGGGGAAAGCCGGATCAGCGACGGTGTCGATTCCGATCAACTGAAAATAGGTCCTATTCGACCCATAGGTCCTATAGGACCGATACCAGGCCCACCATTCCAAGCACCACGAGCAGCGCGCGCTTCAATCCCTTATCCCTGTCGCGTGGGTCGTACCACTCGTCGAGCGTATGGGAGTAGCCGGAAGTGCCGCCGGCGCCGAGAGTGATTGCCGGTATTCCAAGTGAGATCGGCAGATTCGAATCGGTTGACGATTGATCGAGGCGCGGTTCGAACCCAAGCATCCTGGTCGTTTCCACCGCAAGTTCCACGAGGGGCGAATCACTCGGTGTTTCTCCAGTCGGTCTCTCGCCAATCACGTCTACTTTCAGTTTTAACTCGGGATCTCCGGCACGTCTCTTCGCGTTCTCCTCGTCAACAGCGTCTTTCGTCGCGCGTCGAAAAAAAGCATCCAGTCGCCGCAACTCGCTGTCAGCCGCGGAGCGCAGATCTACCTCGATCGTCGCTTTGTCAGGAATGGCGTTGATGCTGGTGCCGCCTTCGATACGGCCGACGTTGAAAGTCGTTCGCGGATCTTTCGGCGCCGGGTAGGAGGTTAATCTCGAGATAGCTCGCCCGATGGCGTGCACTGGATTAGGCAGACCAAAATCACCCCACGAATGTCCTCCTGGTCCAACCAGCTCAACGCGGTAACGACGGGAGCCGAGTGCTCGGTTTGTAATTCGATCTACTCCCGCCCCATCCAGGCTCAGAAAGGCATCAATCTTTGCGGCCCAACGACCTTTCGTAAAAAGGTAACGAACGCCGCGCAGGTTTCCTTCGCCTTCTTCGCCAACAGTTCCGACGAACAGGATTGAACCTTCGATCGGGATTCGTTCTGCCTGAATCACCTGGGCCAACGCGATCAGAGCTACAAGCCCGCAGCCATCGTCGGCGATTCCGGGCGCGAATAATCGGTTCTCACGCCTGACGATCGCGAAATTCGTTTCTTTTCCAAAAACAGTGTCCAGGTGAGCGCTAACGACCATGAGTGGCGAGCGCGAAGCGCCTTCGAGTAACCCGAGGCAATTACCCTCTTCGTCGATTTCCACTTCGGTCAATCCAAGGCTGACGAACTTTTTGGCGAGATACTCGGCGCGTTCCTGTTCGTTGAACGGACTCGCCGGAACGGAACAGATACGAATCTGTTCGTCAGTAATCTCGCCGGCATTTGTTTCGAAGAACCGCAGAGCGCGTGCGACTTCAGCAGAGGACAGCAGATGCTTTACCGTGAGTGATGGTGAAGTTTTTAATGCGGACGACATTTATTCTAACAACCTCATGATCTCACTCTCTTCGAGTACGCCGCTGGCAGCTTTTGCATGCTCGTAAATGCGATTGACGCGGCTCTCGGTCGCTTCCAGCCCCCGTTTCTCGAGCCAGTAGATGACGTTTGATTTCCCGCTCATTGGACCAATCTCGATCACTTGTTCGAGGCCAAACTCACCCGCCGGGACACCCGAGTAAACAATATCAGCCAGCCGCGGATTGCCTTTCTTGTAGCTCTTGATAACTGCCGCTGCATGAACGCCAGTCGCCGTCCGAAACGCGTCGCGTCCAAAAACCGGATAGTTCGAAGGCACGGTCCAACAGCACGCTCGCGCCGCTGTTTTGCAGTAGTCACCTAAACGCGACAGATCATTATCAATCCAGCCGAGCAGTTTGAGATTCACCAGCAGTTGATCGAGGGGTGTATTGCCGACGCGTTCTCCAATTCCAAGAGCTGAGCCATGCAGTTGATCGGCACCACCCTGAATTGCTGCGATTGAATTGATCACACCAAGGCCGCGATCCTGATGGCCGTGCCAGTCCAGACGTATGTTGCCGCCCTGTTCCTCGATGACGCTCTTTACGAAACTCACCACGGCCCGCGCGCCATCGGGTGTCGAGTGTCCAACCGTATCGCAAACGCAGACGGCTTTCGCGCCACACTGAATCGCGGTTGTATAGAGCGCCCGAATTGTTTCGGGTTTTGCGCGCGTCGTATCTTCGGTCACATACATGACGGGCAATCCCTCGCTCACGGCGAAAGACACTGCTTCCTCAGTCATCCGTAACAACCGCTCGAGGGTCCAATCCTCCGCAAAAAACCGTACTGACGACGAGCCGATGAAAGTGCAGGCCTCGATCGGAATGCCGGCGCGTTGAGAAATCTCGACGATTGGAATGATGTCGTTGCGATGTGTGCGTGCCGCGCAGTTTGGCCTGATCTTGAGTTTCTGCTCGACGATCTCACGGGCCAAACGTTCGACTCCGGCCGCGTGTGTACCGCCGGCGCCCGGCAGTCCGATGTCGGCAGTATCGATGCGCAGCGCTTCCATCAAGTGAAGCAATTCGAGTTTTTGTTCGACGGAAGGCTCTGAAACCGACGGCGACTGCAAGCCGTCGCGCAGTGTTTCGTCGTCGATGCCGATGTGACGGTCAGGCGCCTTGAGCGATGGCTCAATCGTATTCCAATCGTAAACTAACTCATCGATTGTCACGCGAAACACACCTCCGAAACTGCTGATCACAGTAAAGCGGATTAAGTTGGATTACAGCAACGCCGGAATTGAATGTCAAGATGAGGCTTCTTGCTTATTCACCTGCGTCTGAGCTAGTTTTATGAGCTTCCTGACTTCGCGGCGCACGTCTTATCGATCCCCCAGTTCTAAGGAACAATAGATAGAGTTGGCTATCACTAAAGAACTATTCGACGCTTTGCTTGAGTGGCTGGATCCCGACCGTGAGGTGGCAGGTCAACGGTATGAAACCATCCGCGCCGGACTGGTCCGTATGTTTGTTTCCAAGGGTATCAGCGATGCCGGACACTCTGCGGATGAGGCGATGGACCGAGTGATGAAGCGACTGCCGGAGATTAGAAGTAACTACGTCGGAGATCCGGCTAAATACTTTCACGGTGTGGCTCGCAATCTGATTCTCGAAGCAAGGCGCGGGAAGGAAGTGCCGACCGAGGTGATGCCTGAGTGTTTGACGAAGGACCACGCTCATCAAAGTGATACTTCTGAATGCCTGTCAAAATGCCTGAAGCAATTGCCTCGGGACAAACAGGAGCTCATTCTCGACTATCATCTGTATCACGGACACGCAAAGATCGAGCATCACCGGCAGATGGCGGCCGAGCTGGCGATTTCCGAAGGCGCCTTGCGTACGCGAGCGCACCATTTGAGAGTTAGCCTTGAAAAATGCGTGCTTGAATGCATTGACCGATCACGGCAAAAACAAAAGTCGTACTTCATGCCATAGTTAGTAGCGGCAACGTGGGGGGTGTCTATCATCGTTAAAGAAGAAAAAATCGAGGTAAGAAACTACCTGCTGGGGCAATTGCAGGAGGACGACGAAGAGCGGTTGGAGTTGCGGCTGCTGACGGATCCGGCGTTTGGCGAGGAGTTTGACATTGTAGTTGACGAGATTACCGATCAATACGTGGGAAATCAGTTTCAAGGTGAGGAGCGGAAGCGTGTTGAGCAGTACTTTTTAAGATCGGCGGAACGTCAAAACAAGGTGAGATTTGCGTGCGAATTGCTTCGCCATGCCGCAGTCGAAGGCGGCAGCGAAGTTGAAAACGTGCCGGTCCCGGCGGAGACGGGCTGGTGGGACCGCGCCCGCCTGTTTTGGAACGCGCAGGCGTTATCAGTTCGCTTTGCGACTATATTCGCAACGTTCGTGATCCTGGCGGGCCTTGCCATGCTCCTGGTGCCGACGCGCAACGCGCCTGCGCCGGTTTATGCGTCGATCGCTTTGAAGATTAGTAATTCGGAGCGCAGTGTTGGTCCTGATGTTGTGTCCGTGAAACCGCCGCCGGGCGCTGCGGGAATAAAGATCGAACTCGCTCTGCCGGATGAAGCCCAGCAACCCAAGAGTTATCGCGTGAACTTGACTGGTGAACACGGGTCGCGTGATGTGCCGGTAGCAGAACAGAGTGCCCGATCAGTTGTGGTGATAGTTCCAACAGCCGACGTACCGCCTGGCAGTTACACTATTCGTCTCTTCGGCTTGAATCCTGAGCAGAGAGTGCCTGGCAGTTATTTCTTCAACGTCGAATGAATCCGCAGATTACACAGAATCAGTGCAATCAGTGTATAGGTGAATGGCTAGGATCGCCTTCGCCAGTAACCCCAGCCAATGCCGGCCAGCAGAGTCAGCAGTAACCCAGCGCCGACTGCGGTTTGAACTCTCGGCGATGCGGCCATCGTCGCCGGTAATCTGATCGGCTGCTTGAACTCTCCCTGCAAAGTGAAACCCGCCCAGAAGTGTGGCGACTGCCATTCCGGTTTCTGCCGCAGTGTATTTTGCGCGGCGCGCAACGCCGCCGCGGGGCGCATGCCTTTTTGCAGCATGTTGGCGTAGAAGTATTTCATCAACTCCGCGGTCGCTTCGTCGTCCACTGTCCACAAACTCGCCACCACGCTCGATGCTCCGGCATACATAAAACCGCGAGTCAAACCGATCAGCCCTTCGCCTTTGACGTCCTTGCCCAAGCCAGTACGGCAAGCACTCAGCACCACGAGATCGACAGGAGCGTGAAGACTGTAAACATCCAGCGTCGTTATGAAGCCGTTCTGAGGATGGCCGGCGGCATCAACCATTGAAAGAAAGAATCCGGAAAGTTCCGGGCTCTGCGGACGGAGCTGACTGTGCGTCGCGAAATGCAGAATCGCATACTTCGAGAGATCGGTGTTTTCAAGCCCTTGACGAGAGGCATCAAAACCGCGGGCCACGAATGAGTTTGGACCAGCGATATCGCGGAGGTTCTGCAATTCAAACTTGCTGTAAATAAGCGGTTGGATGGCAGAAAAATCCAAAGAATCTGCGCTTACTTCGATGTCGCGCAAGGCGCGCCGCCAGGGGGCTGCTGCCTCCGGTCTCACGGACGCCAACACTTCACCGGAACTCGAATTCCTGAACTGCGCGTAGTTCGATGCGAAGACCGGATCACCAAAGGCGGCTAAGACTTTGGTACTGGGCCGGCGATGCTGTTTCTGTTCGCGTAGCTGAGCCAGAATTGATGCCGACGGAGCGTTAATAATTTCATAGTTCGCCACCAATGGCTCACGATTGCCCGAAGGCGCCGGCAAAATTTGGAACGGAATATAATTGAGAGCGCCATCGGCAACGACGATCACTCGCGAAGCATTGAGTTGACCACTGAGCGGGTCGAGCACCATGTGTCCCAGTTCGTCGGTGGCGCTTTTGAGACGGCTCTCGGTGTTTACGCCGGGCGCAGCCGATAAGAGGTCATAGATCCGTCGTACGGCTTCGGTAATGAGTTTTTCCCTGGGCAGTTCGTAGACCTTGATATCGTTTCGTGTGACGAGCCAAACGTAGCTGGCCTCGTTTCCCAGGAGATATTCAAGCAGCGCAGTTTGATCGTCTTCGATTACGTTTCTCTGAATGTCGTCCAGGGAATAAGCGGTTGGAGTAGTGAATGCGTAATAGGACGGATCTGTCTGGCGAATCTTTTCGGCGAGTCGTTGGTGCTCCTCATTCAACCGCGCCAGTGAGGTTTCTAATTCATTCAGCTCCTCTGTTTTGGATGATTTTGCGAGGAGCGTAATTCTTTGATCTACACGAGCGCGTATCGACTGGCGCAGCGCTCGGTCCTGCTCTACGAGACGCGGATCCAGGCCCGCCGAAGGTTTTATTTGCGTGTCGCGCAAGAACTCCGCCAGCGATCGCGCACGTAACAATTCACTTGCTTGAAAAGCACGGGCGTTCAGCGCCGCTGACGACTTCAGCTCGTGCTTGTGCATAAGGCAGTCAATGTAAGCCGCGTAACGCTCATGAACACTGGCGGAGATTGCGGTGGTAAAATCGCGACCAGATGAAGTACTGCGAATGTTTTCCGTGTCGTCAATCGAGTCTTTCAGATACTCCTCGGCTGCATCGTAGTTACCGTTCAGCAATTCCAATCGACCCAGCAAAAAACAAACAGCAGCTTCACTAGCCTGGTCCGATATCCGGCGAAAGATTTGCAATGAGTCAAGATAGTTCTGACGAGCACGGTCCATTTTTCCCTGCTGCTGATAGACCTGACCAATCAAAGCGCGAACCCGCGCGGCTTGCCTTGGATTGTTGGCCCGCTCATAGATCGCAAGACTCGGTTCCAAGTGGTGGAGGGCGCCGGCAAATTCGCCGGCAGACGACTGAACTTGGCCGATATATTCGTGGCACTCCGCCGCATCAAGCCCTGAAGGGTCAAAACCTGCGAGGGCTTGTTCGAGATTAGTCAGCGACGAATGAGTGTCACGCAGCAGCAAATACGTAAACCCAATCGCCATAATCATTCGACTATCGGCGCGTGTGTTTTCTGTCAGGCGATAATAGTGAAGTGCACGCTGATATTGGAGCAGCGCCGTTTCCGGCATGCCGTTATCGTTGAAAATCGAGCCAAGTCCGCTGGCAATCTGCCCCATCAGCTCGGGGTCGGTTTTCTCGTTTACGAGGGCCTGGGCTTGGGTGAGGTAAGAAATCGCATTTAACCAGTCGCCTTTTCCTTGCTCGATGTAGCCCAACATGATCAAGTTGTTAGCCTGGTCGGCGGGCTTGTTCTGCTGACGCCAGAGTTGCAGCGCTTTCTGATAGTAGTGAGTGGCCTCAGCAAAGTCACTCGAGGCAAAGTAACAACGACCAATTTGCTCCAGGGTCAGTGCGATGCCGGAGTTGTCGCCCACGCTCTTCCAGAGATCGAGGGCTTGTTTGGCCGTTTCTAATGCAAGTGAGTGGTTTTCGAAATTCTGCTGTTCACTGAGAGCGAGCAGTTCTTGAGCGCGCGCTGCGGTTGGTTCGTCCTTGGCAAAAGCAAATACACCTGGAGCATGGCAGCACCCGAGCAGCCAAACCAAAAGAATTTGGACTACTACTACTCTTTGCCGGGTCGCTATCATGCTCCAGGGCATGCTCCAGGGCCCTTGTTCCGCAATCTAGGACGACGTCGGTAAGAAAGTCTCACTCACCGTTACCGAGCCTCCCGCTCGCCTCGGCTCCCGCCGGTCCCTGATGTCCTTCGGATAGTTTTTGATTGAAGGACAATCACTGTCGCCACCAGTGGGATCCCTTGGATCTGTCTTCCCGCGCCCATCAAGCGCGTTCTGACCGTTCCGTGGTCCCTCCTGTGTGTAAACCAGACTAATCTTGTCTTCATACAACTCTTGAACGGGACCCAAAGTTGGTTTCTTTTGCTCGACTCTACTCGGCTGGCGCATAGTTTTTTCCCAATAGGCGTTCAGAAAATCCAGCCACGTAGTTTCAAACTCTTCGCCGCTCAGTTTGTATTCCTTGTACTCCTCCAGAATCTGCCGATCAGCATTAGGCATGGACCAGGGGAAGTAGAGGGAAAGACCATGCGCATACTGGTACTCGGGACCGGCAAACTCCGAGCAAATGATGAGCTTCTCCTCGGGGCCGCGCTTACCTTTCCCCCATGTTTCCTTCTCCAGTGCTTGGATAACGTCGTTACATGCGTCGAGTGCCGTTTGAAGCGTTTCGCTATGTTCGCCGGCAAACTGCATTATCTTGTCGCTGAGACAGAAGCAGAAGTCATAGAGATCGGTGTACATTTCCTGATAGAAACTCTGCGCCTTCCAGTGAGCCAGTATAACGAGGTCAACATACCGGGGATCGTTAACCAGGTTTACCAACGCCTTCGAAAGCTTTGCCAGCGGCGCTCTGATAGTTGAAAGCTTGGTTAGATCACACAGGGAAAGGTCGAAGGGATACCCCGCCAGTAAGAAGTCCGTGCTGTTGTGCATGCAAAAGAAGAAAAGGTCTGTCAGCATTTCCTTCATTGTTTGCGCATTCAGTTGAGGATCGGTCGAAAGGGCGTTGAAGACGCGCCGCAACATCTGGCGGTAGGGCCAGCTTCCTACGAAGGCTGTACCTTGTGAGGCCAACATGTACGTGGCCGTGTCCTGGAGTTCATAGGCAACCTCCAGCGAGCTGACTGAACAACTGTGAAAGCCCAGCAGATCAAAGTTTCCGCCGCCCAGCTTCACGTCTGCACTGAAGCGTCGCAGTATGTCTCCCAGAGTCGCCAGTTTTAACGAGTGTTCGTCCGCGTTTTCATCAAATAGGAATACATCGTTTCCGACCACGACTCCATGCCCGAGGATGAAGAGCATGTAATGTCTCGCCGGATAGTTGTAACCGCAAAACTCCAGAAACCTTTCCAGCGATCGCTGCGGGCCAAACTCATGAGTTTCTCCGTTGATGGTTTCGCTACCCTTCGGGGGTTCCGGCGGATCGTAGCCTTTAACCAGTTCACTGATCGCCTTTTTAACAAATTTACCGTTTCGCGTCCTTTCGCCGTTCCAAAGCTTGTCGTCAATAAGGTTCAGAACAAACGGATCGTCGTTATCGAAGTCGGTTTGGCACTCGCGCTTGGCATTGATTTTGTTGATTACATTCACGTCAAAAACGTGTGTAGGCGTGCCCTCTGTGAAAGGGTCAAACTGCACTATCACGTTGGCTTGCTGATGGAAGCCGGCGGCTTTGATCGCTTTGAGTTGTGAGACAACGCTGATCGCGAGGGGATTATCGCTCGCGAAATAGAACATGAGAGTACATTCTTTGGTTTCGAGCATTGGGTGATCTCCTTAGTACTTCGGGGCTTAGGTTCACGTCTAACATTCTGGGCAGCTACTTCGATTGGTTTTCCCGAGCGTTGGCGGTACGTTTCGAAGACGAGACAGGAAACTGGACAAACGGGGAGAACAAATCAAAGTGCCTTCTTCTACCAATGACAAACTTTGCGCAAAACATGTCTCGAAGGCAGGAGACACGCGGGCAGCATGATGAGAGGTCGCAAAGAGTACCACACTTTGGGGTCGTGTCTTATTTGGAAATTTCTTCTCTGCGTATCTCTGCGTATCTCTGCGTTCCTCTGCGTGCTCTGCGGTAAATGTGCGCGGACAACCTGTTTACCGCAGAGGAACGCAGAGATACGCAGAGAAAATAAGACACGACCCACTTTTGAATAGGTTTTGACGTAATGCTTGCTTCTGTTATAGCCTCTCCGCAATTCCAGCTACCCGTTCCCAGACGGCAGGAATCAATAGAGTATCTGTGGCCATCAAAACAATCGCCCTCGGGTCTGATCGTGCGGCAAAAATCATGGCCGTCCGCGCGAGCGTCGTACGCGTCGCCTCTGTTGATCCGGATTGGGCTCACGCGAATGTGGTGGCGCGCCGCGTCGAGACCAGTATTCCCGCCATGCCGCTGACTGACTGGCAGTTGATGCAGGGAGCCCGCGAACGGGCTTTGGCAGCCCGCGATTCCCTGAGAAGTCGCCGGTTGGAAGCCGATATTTATGTCGGACTCGAAGGCGGTTTTCATTCAGTTTCCATCGAAGGCGAGTGGCACACGTTCCTGCGAGGTTGGGCTTACGCGACAAACGGAGAACGGAGTGCATTCGGCGCGGCGCCGTCCATCTCAGTGCCGTCTGATATCGTTAAGAGCGTGGTCGAAGGCCGGCGTGAACTGGGACTGGTAATCGACGAAGTCACGGGCGAGCGCGACATACGAAGCAAACAGGGCGCGTGGGGTGTGCTCTCGCGCGACCTCGTAACGCGCTCAATGAGTTTTGAGCTGGCGCTGATCGCGGCCTTCGCGCCTTTTTACAATCCGAAGCTTTATAGCTAACAGAATGGATGAGCTAGTGGCACAAGTGAATCATGAGGAACCGCCGCCACACTCGCGAGCGAATGCGGGTTGGGTGGAAGTGATTGCCGGATCGATGTTTTCAGGAAAATCGGAGGAGCTGATCCGGCGCCTGCGCCGCGCGAAGATCGCGCGACAAAAGGTACAGGTCTTCAAGCCGGAATTGGATTCGCGCTTTGCAGACAATCAAATCGTTTCTCACTCAGAGATGCGCCACGAATCGGCGAATAGTCGTTCCGCGGCTGACATCCTTGCGAAAGTCGATCCGGACACTGAAGTTGTCGGAATTGACGAGGGGCAATTCTTCGATAACGAATTGGTGAACGTGGCCAATACGCTCGCCAAGCGAGGTGTACGTGTGATCATTGCCGGGCTCGATCAGGATTACACCGGCAAACCCTGGGAACCCATGCCCCAGCTTCTGGCCATCGCGGAGTACATCACGAAGACACACGCTATCTGCATGAAGTGTGGCCAGCCTGCGAATTACTCACAGCGCACTTTTCAATCCGAAGAACGGGTTGCGGTCGGCGCCGCGGACAAGTACGAAGCACGTTGCCGGATGTGTTTCGTCCCTCATGCTGACGAACCTACGGTGAACGGCGATTAAGACCTTGCGACAACATCCACGGACATTGTTTACCCTTTTTCAGTAACGCGCACCGGCGCATGCAATTTTCGAGATTTACCCTGAGCTGGTATGCCCGGCTACGGATCGCTCCCTCAGTTATCCTGAGCTGGCGAGCCATGGTCTTGCGATACTCGATCTTTTCATGTCCGTCGTACAAGTAGTAGTCCAAAATCAACTCTCGCTTGCTCAGCGGCAGACGCTGGAGGCAATGTCCCAGACAACTGTGCTCGTCGCTTATGTCAGGTTTAGGATCGACTCGGATCTCAGGCAGGTCAGCAGCAATTTCTCTTCTTCGCTTATTCTCACGAAGGATATTTTTAGCGACACCGTGAAAGTAAAATGCCGGCTCGCCCTTGTAAGTTCCGCGGATGTCGGGTAGTCGCACCATTACACGATTGATCGTTTCATCAGCCAGGTCTTCGGCGTCGTTGAAGCCTTTCGAAACAAAGATCCTCACCAGACCCGAGCGGATAGTCTCGTACTTGGCGCCCGCAACCTCCCGATCCGCGTTGAGCCAGTCAAGTAAAGAATCGAATTGTTCCTGTGTGATAGTCACGAGTGCACCGCTAAGAGCTGAGAATGTTGAACGCTGCCGCAAGCGAGGCATGCGCGGGCTTATCTGGTTTCGCGGTATCAACGGCTCCGCCATTGCCATCCCAAAGTGGACTGCTGGCTAGCGCGGTTCGGGCATTTTTTACTTTTTCATCAAGCGCCTCCCGCGATTGCAACGCCGTTTCGCGTGCTTGTTGAGCGGCGTCGGCTCGCTTCGTCTGCCGTCCTATTTCCTCTTTCAAAGTTTGTTCAGTTTGTTGAGCCGGAAGACGTCCAAAGTAATATCCAATAATGACAAAGATGATTGGCTCCAGCCGCGACACCATCGTCAGATCCGCTAACGGCTTCAGCTTCCCTACCAGTGCGAGTCCGTAAAGAGCGACAAATGCCATCGTCAGCAAGACCATTACCCACTCTTTAAGAGTTCCTGCCGATCCGGTTAATCCCAGTCCATCAAAGTTAAGTTTGGTCACTGAAAAAGCTTGCTCCTATTAAGAATTTCATTTGCAAGAAACCCGCTGGCGCTATATAAAGGGGTCTCGCATTTCACGAGGGTTGCTGAGTCCAGGTCACCACTCGTGGGGTGAGGTTGCAGCCAGCCGGTTTTGTCTTCATTAGATAACGCACCGGATCAGTTTGATAGCTATCACCCTGCCTGAGAGACCCGTCGCCCAACTCTCAAAACAGTTAGACTTTTCTCCCCGAGTTGAAACCTTCCCCCGAGGATTCATGACTGCCGTCCCGACTTCCGAAATCACAGGTTTACTTGTTGATTGGAGCAACGGTGACCAAACAGCCCTCGAGAAGCTTTTGCCACTGGTCGAGCAAGAGCTTCGCCGCCTCGCGCACAGCTACATGCGCCGGGAAGACCCGGATCACACGCTCCAGACCACGGCCCTCGTAAACGAGGCCTACCTGAAGCTCATAGATCAGAAAAAGACGCGCTGGCAGAATCGCGCCCATTTCTTCGGAATTGCAGCGCGGATCATGCGGCGGATTCTTCTCAACTATGCCCGCGACCAACATCGCGAGAAGCGCGGTGGAAAAGCAGTTCAGGTCTCACTGTCCGAAGCGTCGGTTGTATGTCTGGAAAAACCGGAGGAACTGATCGCCCTTGACGAAGCGTTAGAGCGTTTAGCTGCCGTTGATGAGCGCAAGAGTCGTGTGGTGGAGTTGAGGTATTTCGGCGGGTTGGAGATAGACGAGATAGCGGAAGTGTTGAAAGTATCTTCGATTACAGTGATGCGTGATTGGAAGTTTGCAAAGGCCTGGTTATTTCGAGAAATGGGTCATGGTTAACCGAGATTTTGAACGCGTAGAAAACGTCTTTCACGCCGCTCTGGATTTGCCGGCCGAGGAGCGCGGAGCGTACCTCGCCAAGGCGTGTGCCGGCAACGATTCGCTGTACGCCGAAGTCTGTTCGCTTGTATCAGCTTTGGACGCCAGCGACGGCTTCATAGAAGAACCGGCCTTGAACCTTGGATTGAGTGTTCTCTCGGAATCGGAGTCGATGACTGGGAAAGTGATCGGGTCGTACAAGGTTCTATCGCGACTTGGTAAGGGAGGGATGGGAGAAGTCTATCTTGCCGAAGATACGAAACTGGGCCGGAAGGTAGCGTTGAAGTTCCTCTCCCAGGAGCTCGTAAATGATAACTGGGCCAAGCGCCAGTTGATCAAAGAGGCTCAGGCCGTAGCCCAGTTAGATCATCCGAATATCTGTTCGGTTTACGAAATTGAAGAACAAGAAGGATATCACTTCATTGTGATGCAGTACGTGGAGGGGCAGACTCTCAGCCAATTGATTCGGAGCAAGTCGCTTGAACAGTTCGATTTGTTGAACCTGGCCCAACAGATAGTCGGCGCGATCGCAGAAGCACATGCTCACGGAATCATTCACCGTGACATAAAGCCCGGCAATATCATGGTCACCACGACTGGCCAAGTGAAAGTACTCGACTTTGGCCTGGCCAAGATCATTCAGCAGAAACAGAACTTCGAAACCGGTGCAGACAGCATCAGTAACCTCTCGCAACTAGGGTTGTTACAGGGGACTGTTGCCTACATGTCGCCGGAGCAATTGCGTGGCGAGAAACTGGATTATCGAACCGACGTTTTCAGCATTGGAACCGTGCTCTACGAAATGATATGCGGTTCAAATCCTCACTCGCACGGAACTCACGCAGAGATCATCTCTTCCATACTCGGCCAAAAACCAGTCTCTTTAAACCGTCGTGCTAATCGTGTTTCGCATCAACTCGATATTACCGTTCTGAAGTGCCTGGAGAAAAATCGAGAGGCCCGTTACCAGTCCGCCAGCGAGTTGCTTTTGAAACTACAATCTATCGACAGCAAACCGCCTGGCCGGCTGCAACTTTCCAGATTCTTCAATGCGCACTCACTTTTGCTTTTTGCCATCGCTGCGTTTGTTGCCGTCATTCTGGTATTTGTCTATTCACAATGGACGCGACCGAAGCGGATGGCTGTTCTCCCGCTAAAGAACGAGACCGGAGATTCGAGTTTGGAGTATTTGGCGGATGGATTTACGGACGGTCTTAACAACCGATTGTCAGGTCTCTCGGGCCTGCAGGTAAAACCGCCAAGTATGGTCCTGGGTTACAAGAACCGTTCAGTCGATGTGCTACAGGTTGGTCGGGATCTCGGAGTTGATGGGATCCTCGTTGGCACTATCTCAGGCGCGAAAGATCTGCCAGTCCTTCAAGTAAAGCTTGTCAGCACTTCCGACGGTTCAGAAATGTGGCAAAGTCAATACAGCGTCGATCTCGGAAAGATCTTCTACATCGAAGGAGACGTAGCAAAAAACATACTTGCCAGGCTCAAATCTAGCTACGCTGAAGACGAAAACAGAATCAGTAAATCGCGCGATCCGGAGAATCCGAAAGCACGAGAAGAATATTGGTTAGGTCTTTATTACTGGCGTATCCGGGACACTAACGAGAATTTGAGCACTGCCATTGATCATTTCAAGGCCGCGATCAAGCTTGCACCCAACTATGCCCGTGCATACGCCGGCCTGGCTGACTGTTATGCGTATGCAAACTCGGTAGCCTATGGCCACCTGGACACAAAAGAGGCAATGACGCTAGCAGAGCGCGCTGCCAAAGATGCCATTGATCTTGATGAAACGCTGGCCGAAGCTCATACCTCTTTGGGCACAGTAAACCTGAAATACTATTGGAATTGGCAGGAAGCAGAGCAGAGATTCAAGCGAGCGATCGAGCTTAAGCCTGATTACTCCCAAGCGCACTATGGATACTCGGCTCTGCTCACGGTTCTTGGGAGAACGGACGAAGCAATTATTCAAGGCCGGATCGCCAAAGACCTTGACCCATTTTCCCCCGCAGCGGCACTCAATTATTGTCGTGCGATCTATTTTGACCAGCATTTTGACGAAGCAAGGAAATGCTACGACAAGCTGGTTGTCGATTTTCCTGACTATACAGCCGGAAAATATGCTCGCGGTCTGGTGTACGTTCACGACGGAATGTATCAGCAGGCGCTTGATATCTTTGAGCCGATGTATAAATTCGCTCCGCGCCTGGCCGGCGCTGCCCTCGGCTATACTTATGGCCAATACGGTAGAAGTAAAGATGCAGAACGAATCTTAGCCGACCTCCAGGAACTCCAAAGACAGAATAATCTTTCGTCACACGAGATCGCGTTAGTTTATCTTGGTATGGGAAAAATGGATGAAACCATTGATCAGCTACAGCGCAGCGCGGAAGAGCGATACGCGGCTTTTCCATGGTTAGCAACCGATCCGCTGTTTCGAAAGCTTCAAGCTGATTCCCGCTTCATCGCTCTCACGCAACGTTATGGCCTGCCGTCGCCGGCTTCGAACTAACTAACTAACAACACGCGAGCAACGTACCGACCTCTTCGGTTCGCGGACGAACTCGCGGGTCTGGATCCAATAAAAGCTCGATGACATCTTGCATTTGTTTTGGCACGCGTCGTCTTAATCTCGATATGCTAGTTTTCACTGAATGTTCCGGCAGCCGGCCGGTTAAAAGGAAATAACAAGTGACACCAAGTGCGTAGACATCTTCAGAGGGCGACAAGAGTCCATCATCGTTGCCGGAAATGCGTGGAGATATGAATGCCGGTGTTTGCCATTGTAATGAGGTCGATCGTCTGAGGGAACAACTTCCCTCAAAATCGAAGGGACGCAGTTTTCCGTTTGGAGTCAGCATCAGATTAGCAGGCTTACAATCCAGCCACAGCCATCCGGCGCGATGAATACGCATCAGCAAAGACGAAATTTGCCTGGCGAAGTCGAGCACCTGCCGGATCGACAATCGTCTTTGTCGTTTCTCCAAAAACGACTGGAGTGTTTCTCCTTCAATACGCTCCATGACAACGTAATAATTTTTTTGGACGCTAAACTTCGCGTACGTGAGAGGAACTTCGATTCCGGCCCTCGCTAACGTTTCCAATATTTGAGTCTCATTTTTTAGCATCCATGCCCCGTCTTTGCCGTCCCACGAAACCTCACCGCCAAAGCGACCCTGTTTGATAATGCAGGGTTGCGGCGGATCAACGCTGAAATCGATCCCTTCGTAAACGCCGCCTTTTCCTCTTTGCGATAAGGCGCGGATCACTCGGAAAGGCGTGCTCGACAAGGCTTGGTTGGATGAGCTGTCAGGCGGCTGTTGAGGGAATAGATCAACCACCCATTTCGGCTTCACCTCACCGTTGGTTCTTAAATCTTCGATCAACTCGCCGTCGGGAGTACGTATGGCGCTGTTGGTGCTACCATCGGCCATTTGCAAGTGAAATGAGCCATACCGGTAATACACGGCGCTACCGGGTCCAAAGTGTGAGTCAAAAGGTATGAGAGGGGCTGGCGGCAAGCCGGTCGTTAGCCGATCCAGTTCGATAGCCATCGACCGCGCTTCCGAAGCATTGCGCGGATAGATTGTTATAAACTTTCCAACCTGCGAATAACCGTATAACAACCCGCTGTTTAGTTTTTGCAATTCTTCGAGCGAACAAGGCGCCTTAAACAGTACGTTTGTTTTTCGCAGATAAGGCGCCACGCGCGCGAATGTCTTGTTGGCTGAGAGAATGTTGGCCGAGATATGCAGCTTCCATCCTTGCTCAGCGTCGTCTGGATTACCAAGCCGGCTATACCGCCAAATCGAATCGCTGGTCGTGATAGGCAGATAACGAGCGCACAAGGATTCCCATTTGGCAGCATGAATCCGGAATCTTTTTTGCTGTGCCGATGTAATCGACATTGAAGTTCGTGAAGCTTCAAGGCAGATCCAGTTTAGTGTCCACGTTTGTTGGAAGGTTCTCAGTCGTTCCCATTCCACACCTTCCGTTAGCTACCAGGTAAGCTCTAGCTTTCTGCCTATCATCGTCGATGGTGCCATCTCTGGGTATCAGACGATCTAGCTCTGCCTCGGAGGTGGAAAAGAGTGACATGTAAGCGATCCAGCCTGGAGTCGAATCGGGAAGTTTGCCTTGGCCCTCAAGTATGGCTTGGATAGACTTCCTTTCAACTTCCGGGCCGATTTTGAGTTCCTTTTCCGTTATCTCTCCGGATTGGAGACGCTGAACTTCATCGAAAATGTCCGAAGCTTTCTTGGTGATGTTGGCGCTGATCATTTCTTTACTCTTCCTTTCTATTCATTGTTTGGTAAAACGCCTGCGAATTGAAATAGATCTGGTAGCTCGAAGCGAGGCCGTGTGCTCAGCGTTGGAGTCCAGTCCATGATCCGGAAATAGGAGTCCCTGCTCTTACGGGCTAAACCGATCAGCACCGAGGCCACAATCTTGCTTCCGACGCGACCCAAACGTCCGGTTCCCGAGGCCTGCGCTTCGGCGAGAATGTAAAACCAAAGTGGGGTGCGTTTTTCGAATCCTGATACCAAAATCTCGGCTTGTTCCGTGGTAACAACTTTGAGGATGTCACTGGTAGAAAGTTCTGTTTCTCCCAGCCTTCTCGCGACTGCTTCTCCAGTGGGTACTCTCAGGAGGAACCCCTTGAGAAGATCGATAGTGCCCATGCCAAATGGCAGAGTATTACCACGGCCGTCGTCGATCCGTTTGAGACCTTGAGCGAGGAGCGTATCGATTGAGCGAGCCATGTTCCGTCCATCGATGAAACGCCTCCAGTCAATGGTCCACTCAGTGAGAATGTGGTGATATAACTTTAAGAAACCGGGCAATAGCAACTGAAATAGCTGCGCTCTTTCAAAGAACTGGTTGTAGTTGTAAACATCTCGGATCATGCTGTGTCCAAAACGAAAGGCAGCTACGGCGAATTCGAGTGGCATAAAAGTAGCATCATCGGGTGGATCGAATAGATTGAGCTTACCCTCTAAAATCGAACTCACAATTTCGGGATCGGCTATCTTGAACAGGTAGTCGTTTACGACGATCCACTGATAGTGTCTCCGTAGCAACTGTCGCGCACTTTCGAACGATTCGCCTTCAGTCACGAGCCTGTTGTGAGCAAGCATAAAAGCGAGGTGCAACTGAGAAATAACCAGGTTCTCGTCGTTTCTGCGATCTCCGATGAGTGCGGCATGTGGCGACTTTTGTTCTCTCGGAAGCTCCGAGGTTGAAGGTAGCGAGGCGGTTCGTTCGATTTTGAGTTTCTCGCCGTTATTAGGATCTTTCGGTATGTCGTATGCAGTGCCGGGTTCGACCGCGGGTCCGTACAGGCAATCAAGGTCCAATCCGACTGAGCGAGAATTTGTTGCCTGTCGGAGCTCATCCAGAGTTAAAGGCAAAGTAGTCGCACTTAAGACCTGGGGAGGCTGTAATGATTGCCGGGTAATGTCATGATCAATGAATTGGCCCAGATATGTGTAGGCTGAAGGAATTCTCGAGTCACCGGACGGGTCGATCGGATTCTGATCAAGCATCGATTCTCCCAGCCTAATGAGGTTTGCGGTCGTATTAGTATTCGGTTCAAGCAGGTTCGCCGGATCGTGTTGTAGGTCTTCAAACAGAAAATCGTAACGGTTTTCTTTAGGGACGATTGGAAAAACTGCCGCCGGCGAGCTCGCTGCGCGAAACTTGGCTGTAGCATTTGCGATGTCGGCTAAGGAGATGTTGGGACCATCTGCAAAACGTGTCATGGGTTTTTCCTCGAAGAGTGATTTCTATTGTCTAACGAACCGATTCTCTTAAAAAGGCATCATGGGCCGCCGAAGTTCCATGGCAACGAAAAACTGGATCGCACCGTCTCAAGGCGCAAGAAGTCTTCATAGTTAACGTTCCTCTTCCGCAAGGTAGCCGCGTCTCCCGATCTCGCGCTCGTTTAGAACAAGGGTGTCTCCCCGCCGGTCCAATAGTCGGTCTCCCCGCAGTCCCAATCACTAAATGCCTCAGGAGTACGACCATGAAGTCAAAACGCCTATTCACACTTGCGCTGTTCTGCCTGTTAATCGGGCTCCCGCTGGGACTCTTCATCAAAGCCCTGGCCCAAAACTCCTCAACCACTAAACAAGATGCGTCTAACTATCGTCTCTCCGGTCCTTACACTCACAAGAACCTGACCGTATTTCTCGTGCATGGAAAAGATCTGACGACCAAACCATTTCTCACCCTCCAGGAAGCGCTCGCGCAGAAGAAGGTGAGGGTCTACGAAACGAAAGACGTGAATGAACTGGCCATCCAGAACCTCTCAAACGAGGACATTTACGTGCAGTCCGGCGATATCGTCCGCGGCGGCGAGCAGGACCGGATGATATCGATCGATTTCATAGTGCCGCCGAAGTCCGGGCGCATGCCCATCGCTGCTTTCTGTGTGGAATCCGGCAGGTGGAGCAAGAGAGGAAACGAGCCGGCTACAGAGTTCGCCAGCTCTATAAACATGGTTGCGATAAAGGATCTGAAACTCGCGGCCAAACGCGAGCAGTCGCAGCAAGCAGTTTGGCAGAACGTGACTTTGGCGCAGGAGAAGTTAAGCAAGAATGTCGGTGGAACTGTTAACTCGACCGCGTCCTCGTCGAGCTTCGAATTGTCAGTTGAAAACTCGAAGGTGAAGGAATCGACCGCGGCCTACATTAACGCGCTTTCAGGCATACTGCGAAACAAGAGCGACGTCATCGGATACGTCTTTGCCATCAATGGGCAGGTAAACAGTGGGGACGTTTACGCATCACGCGCACTGTTTGCGAAGCTCTGGCCCAAGCTGCTGAAGGCGAGTGCGGTGGAAGCCCTTGCCGAGTTGAACCCGGATGTACAACCGAAGCCAGTCGCAGACGATACAGTTCGAACATTTCTTACTGAGTCTGAACAGGCAAGTGCTGAGACAAAGGAAGTGACGCGGCGGGTTAGAGTAGTGACTCGAGAAGACGACAAAAACATCTTCTTTGAAACTCAGGATCGCCAGCAGAAGGATGGCTGGGTTCATCGAAACTACATTCGCAAACAGTAGCCACGACCTCCTCGATAAAAAAGTTGGCGAGCGACTAAACTATCCGTCGCTCGCCAACTTTTATGAGGCATGCACACAGCATGGAAGGGTGAGGGATTAGGTTGCACGCGGACTTTGAGGCGAAGCCTGAAACCTGGCCCCCGAGGCCTGCCGAAAGCGACGCTTCAATTAGTATGACCTCAACCAGCCAAACATTTCCTAAAAATTTCTGTTGCTTACCCGGACGAGCCCGGCGCATGCGTCGCCCCCCAAAGAACTGCGGAAAGTTTTTTCTGGGCAGGTGCTTTCCGCAGTTCAGGGCCGCAAACCCCGGAAGGGAGACTTACCCTAGCAGGGGACGAGGGATGCGGAGACCGCAAGCGCCGGGCTTTCGCTGAGTGGTCCTAATATCCGAAAAGACCCTGGCACAGGAGCATTTGTTAGCTTCCTAATTACTGATGACTGAGAAGTGATAAGTATTTCAGGTGAGCCGCAAAAATCTTCAGCCACAAAAAAGCACAAAAGGCACAAAAGAATCAGCGGAAATTGTCCCGTTTGTTTTTTTGTGGCTGAGTTTCAGTGCGTGATCTTCGTGGAATAAAGAATTCCGTACATCGTGTTTTTGTGCCGGTCAAACGCCTTGCCCTCGGTCGCGAGCATTAGATTAATAAGCTGCACCTGGCCCGTGTACTTTCGATAAGCCATCCACTGGAGCCTGCGACTATCGTCCGGCTTCTCAGGGTTCGCTTCTCGGAACTGCACACCCTTGAGCCCGTCTATTTCTACCCATTTGACTTCATCCACTTCGCCATTCTTCGCCCGGCCCTTTGCCTGGTCGTACCAGGACTGAAGACTCGTGTCTGTCGGGAAGCTTTCGTCCATTGGCGAGATGCTGACGATCAAATTGGCGGCGTCTGAACCACCCGGCGAGCGCCACACAAACGTCTTAGACTCGTTCTCCTGTTCGGTCCAGTTTTGCGGAACAGTCCAGGACATACCTTGTCGCTCCCACTTTATTTGTTGCCCGCCGGCGAGTGCCGCCATTTGCTCAGCCGTCGCTTGGCCGTGTTCCGCCGTACCTCCACCGGCGCTGTCAGAGCCGGATGGGCCAGAAGCTGAAGCGTCTTTTTTGAATCGTCCGGAGAGGTTGCAGAGTGAAAGAGCAAAGCCGATTAGCAGCACAAGCAGGATATTTTTCATGCGCAGACTTCTATTCTAAAAAGCTATCGCAAGTCAATACTTTGGTCCTACGTTAAAGACTAAGTTGGGGTTGGCCCGTCGTCGTGCTATTCTATCTGCCTTCCCTCTCAACCCCCCGGATAATAACTTCACGCGTAAGCGTGTCTTCGGAGATGCCCATATGAAAAACACCGACGTACCGCCGGTCCTTGTCCTTGTGTTAGCTCTGTCAGCAGTAACGATCATATCGAACGCCTGCGCTCGTAGTGGCACAGTGGCCAATGTCAACGTAAACACCAACGTCAATGCCAACGCCAACGCAACGGCCGCAAATATTAACGCCAGCACCGCTCCTTCGACGATCGCGGCAAAAGAACCGGATAGCTACCGGGCGACGCTCGTTTTGAGCGCGGAAACCGAGGGAGGAGACAAGACGATCGGCATCCCGACACTGTCTGCTGAAGTCGCCCGCAATGGAGCCGATAGGCGACTCTCTTTCAAGCTGCCCGACGGTTCGGATCTGGTTTACCTTGAACATAACGGCGTCCAATACGGAATTGCTCCGGCGCGAAAACAGTATGCTGAGTTGACGCCTCAGGCGACTGGCTTCCAACTTCAGAAGCTCATGACTCCCGGTCAAGTGGTGGCGTATCTCGATCGGCTCAAGGGCATCGAGTTCGTCGGCGAAGAACAGCTCCAGGGTAGGACCGCTTTGAAATATCGCTACGCTCGCACGGCGGAAACAAAGACATCGGCAGGTGAAGTTAAGACTGAATCGTTTGTCTTCGTAGACAAGGACACGGGTCTGCCTCTGCGCGCGGAAATCTTTAGCGAAGCCACTGGTAACGTTCAGGGTGTCAAGGGCGCCACGATAGTTGCGGAAATGCGCAACATCCAGACGAACCCCGACCCAAGTCTTTTCGAAGTGCCCACCAGTTTCAACAAGGTTCCTGAAGCACAGGTGAGAGCACAGGTAGACGCAGTAGTGAACACTGCCGCGGCGGTGCTCAGGACAGTATTGTCCAACATGAATAGCGCGCCACCGCCTCCATCGCCGACGGTATCGCCAGCGATATCGCCGGCGGCCAGTCCAAGCGCAACACGATAAAGGTGTGAAAACATGAGATACGTTTTAATTCTCCTGTTGGGAATCGTGCTCGGCGGCGGTGCGGCAATCTTCTTTCTTGGCGCGCCGTCCGCGAAGTCTGCGCCGGGACAGGCGGTGCAACCGCCCGACAAAGGAGGAAACCCGCCCGCAACGGTGGTTATCGCTATGGAGCAGAGTTTTGTTGATGCTGTGCTGGCGACAACGTTCAATTTGGGAACTCCTACGTTTCAATTAGGCCAAACGCAGGGAGACGAGCGCATCGAGCAGGCGCTCTTCCAGGGCGGATGCACAAACACGATCACGCTCTTGCCTGAAGGAAGCGGCGTGAAGACTGGCGTGCAGTTTCGCAACGGCACCGTTTATGCGCCGATGGCATTTTCCGGAAGTTACAACCTCGCCGGCTGCCTGCAGTTCAAAGGCTGGGCCCAAACGCAGATCAAATTGTCTTTCGATCAGGAGAAGCAGATCGTTTACGGGCATGTTGACGTGGAGGGCGTGAATCTCGAAGGAGTCAACCCGATCGCAAACAACTTCGTCACGGTGTTCGTGCAGAGCGCGATCAATCAACGGGTCAATCCGTTGGTGCTCGTGAATGAGCAACAGCTATCGCTGATGATCCCGGTGAAGGGCAGTAACGGTGCTGTTAAAGCACGAGCGAAGGACGTGCGCGCTGAGGTACTCGATGGGTCGTTGAAGTTGTATTTGACGTATGAGTTCAGCGGGGTGAAGGGCGAGGGAACTTAAACCACGGATTTACACGGATGAGCACGGATCAATTCTGAATGTTTGATCCGTGCTCATCTGTGTAATCGGTGGCTGATTTAGTTGCCAGGAGCCTTTGCCGCTCGAAGTGGTCCGCGATCTCTTCCGCGGTCTTGCGTCCGACAAACGGAGTCAGTTCATTTACCCCGGCGCGTGAGATTCGCTGGATCGAACCAAAGTGACGCAGCAGTCTCCCCTTCCGTTTGTCTCCCACGCCTGGAATCGCAGTGAGTTCCGAAGTGAAATCGCGCAGCTCCCGCCGCTTGCGGTGATAAGTCACAGCGAAGCGATGCGTTTCATCCCGGACCATTTGCAGCAAGCGAAGTATCAACGAGTGGGAGTCGAGATAGATCGGCTCGTCCTCTCGACCTTTCATCAGCAGGTACGCGACGTCGTTGTGGCGCTGTGGCGGCTTGACAATGCCCACCATCGGAATCGCTTCGAGCCCGAGCTCGCTCATCGCACTCGCCGCTGCATTCAGTTGCGCCTTACCACCGTCGATCATGATTAGATCGGGCAGCGGCTTTCCCTCTTCCAGCAGACGGCGATAGCGTCGCGTTACTACTTCGTGCATTGATGCAATGTCGTTTGCACCTTCAACACTTCGAATTCTGAACTTGCGATACTCGGAACGATTCATCTTCCCGTTATCGCAAACGACCATGCCGGCAACATTCTCAGCGCCCTGGATGTGTGAAATGTCGAACGACTCAATACGCGCGGGAAAATGCGGCAGCTCCAGCGTCTCCTGAAGTTCTTCGAGCACGCGCTTCATGTCGGGCTTGAGGATCCGGAAGCGCTGCTCAAAGGCGAGCTTCGCGTTCTTGTCAACAAGATCGATCATGTCGCGCTTCTCGCCGCGCTGCGGATCGTAGATCTTTACCCGACGACCTTTTCGTTTCGAGAGTGCCTGCTCCAGCAGTTCGCGATCTTCGAAGTCAACGGGGACGTAGATCTCGCGCGGCACATAATCCGACGCGTAGTACTGGGAGAGAACGTCACTTAGAAACTCAGCCGGATCGAAAGCATCTTCCGGCAGGTCTTCCCAGAAAAATTCTCGCCGGCCGACGATGTTGCCTTCGCGCATCGTGAAGAGCTGCAACGCCAGTCGTTGTCCTTCGCGGTAGTAACCAAAAATATCGACGTCGCTTTCCGAGGTCGTCGCCATCTTCTGTTGTTCGGAAAGCCTGATCACCGTCTTGCGGAGGTCGCGATACTTTGCCGCCAACTCGTAATGCATTCCCTCAGACGCTTCAAACATGCGCGTCTCGAGCGCGTCAGCCAGTTCCTTGTTTCGCCCTTCAAGCAACAGCCGCACGTCGCGCACTGCTTCCTGATATTGTTCGGGGGTGCACAGTCCCTTGACGCACGGACCGAGGCAGCGTTTGATGTGATACTCGAGACACGGCCGCGGGGCTTTGCCGTCGATCTCGATATCGCACGTGCGCAACTGAAACGTTCTGTTAATCAGATCGATCGTGCGACGCGCCAGGCTTGCCGGCAGGAACGGACCAAAGTAGAGTGCGCCATCGCGCTGAATGCGGCGCGTGATTACCACCTTTGGAAACGGCTCGTTGATGGTGAGCTTGAGATGAGGGTACGACTTATCGTCCTGAAGCTTGATGTTGTAGCGCGGCTTATGTTGTTTGACCAGGGACGCTTCGAGAATCAATGCCTCGACTTCGTTGTCGGTAACGATGAACTCGAGATCTGCAATCTGCCCGACGAGCGCGTCGGTTTTGCGGTCAAACGGCCGGGCGCGAAAGTAAGAACGAACGCGGCTGCGCAGGTTCTTCGCCTTGCCGACATAGATCACCTTTCCCGCCGCGTCTTTGTGAAGATAGACGCCGGGCGAAGGCGGAATTTCCTTGAGTTTTTCTTCAATAGCCATGATGGTGAGATGCTATTTTAGCTGACATAAATGCTTTTTCCACTTAAGGCCCCTGCCAACAAACCGTTTGATGCCGCCGGCTTCGGCCTAAACGCGGTAGATCACCTGATCGTCGTGCCGGAGTATCCGGCGTTCGACACGAAGAGACGCCTGGTCGAACACACCCTCTCAGCCGGTGGCCAAACAGCGACCGCGATGGTTACGCTGCGTCGCCTGGGTTTGAAGACGGCTTACGCCGGTCGTTTTGGATCGGATCCGGAAGGAATGTTCGGACTACAGACGTTGAAAGACGATGATGTGAACGTTGAGTTTGCGGAGGTGGTCGAAGGCGCGAGGAACCAGATCGCGTTCATCACGATCGACGCGCGCAGCGGTGAACGCACGATCGTCTGGGATCGCGACGATCGGCTGGCCTACAAACGCGAGGATGCGCCGGTTGAGTTTGGGCCGATGGGACGAGTGCTGCATCTGGATGCGCACGATCCACCAGCCTGTGTGCGCGTGGCGCAGGCTGCACGCGAGGCCGGCACGATCGTCTCGGCCGATATCGACAACGTTTACGAAGGTCTTCCCGAGCTGCTTCCCTTGATCGACATTCTGATCGGATCGAAAGAGTTTCCGCGGCGCGTGACGGGAATCGTGGACGAACGTGCAGCGCTGGTTGAATTAAAAACCCGGTACAGCTGCGCAATCACAGGGATGACGATCGGAGCGGAAGGTGCTGTAGTTTATTGCGAGGGAACTTTCATTGAATCCCCAGGCTTTGAAGCTCCCGGTTGTTGTCGCGATACAACCGGCGCCGGCGACGCTTTTCACGGCGGCTTTCTTTACGGATTTCTCACGGGCGAAGATATCGAGAGCAGTTTGCAACTGGGAAATGCGGTTGCGGCGATTAAGTGCAGCGCGTTGGGCGCGCGCACCGCTCTGCCGACGAGGTCTGAGTTGGAAGACTTTTTGGGCCACAGATTTTCACGGATGAACACGGATCAGCGTTGAAATCCGTGTTAATCTGTGGCTAAAAATCGAGGCGACAAATGAGACTTCTTTTAATCCTGGTGAGTGTCCTGCTCCTGACTTTGACGTCTGGGCAGCCGCGCGTTCAGTCAGCCGCCGACATCGTATTCAAAAACGGCAACGTCTACACCGCGAACGATCAAGCACCACGTGCTCAAGCTATCGCCGTCAAAGAAGACCGGATCGTCTTCGTCGGCTCGAACGAGACGGCCCAAAAATTTATCGGCACAAACACGCGCGTTGTAGATCTGAAAGGCAACACCGTCCTGCCGGGTTTTACTGATTCGCATCAGCATCTCTCCGGCGTCGGCCAACGTGAGATGACTCTCAATCTCGAAGGCACCACCAGCCTCGAAGATCTCCTCGCCAAGGTAAAAGCCCGAGTTGATCAGGCAAGGCCCGGCGATTGGGTAACTGGACGAGGATGGATCGAGACCCACTGGCAGCCCGCGGTGTTTCCGACGCGTTGGGACCTCGATAAAGTCGCGCCAAACAACCCGGTGATTCTCGGACGTGCCGACGGACATGGCGCCGTCGCAAACAGTGCTGCACTAAAACTCGCCGGTGTTGACAAAAGCACTCCGAACCCTTTCGGCGGCGAGATCTCGAAAGACAAGCAAAGCGGCGAGCCCAATGGAATGTTGCTCGACGCTGCGCAGGGTCTAGTTCGCCGGCGCGTTCCGCCTACCATACCGGAAGAGGCCGAGCGTGCAGTTGTGCTTGGCGTGAAGCGAGATATTGAGCTCGGTTGGACGCAGATCCAGGATGCCGGCGGCAGTTATGCCGACGTCGATATCTTCAAAAAACTCTACGCCGCAGGCACGATCAAGCTCCGCATCTATAAAGCCGTTTATGGACCAGGAGCGAGCGCCACTCGTTTACTGAATGAAGGTCCAACCACCGGCGCGTTTGGAAACCGGTTCACGCTCAGGACGATAAAGGTGGTGTCTGATGGCGCGCTCGGTTCGCGTGGAGCTGCGCTGCTTGCTCCTTACTCCGACGCTCCTGAGACCTCCGGTTTTCTGACGGTGAAAGCCGAAGAGTTGCGACCGATGTTAATCGAAGCACTGCGCAAAGGCATTCAAGTCGAAACGCATGCGATCGGCGATCGCGCGAACCGTTTCATACTCGATGAGTATGAAACCGCGTTGAAGGCTGTGCCGGTGGCGGAGAGAAAAGTGGCTGATCCGCGTTGGCGAGTCGAGCACGCGCAGATCGTAAATCCCGCTGACATTCCACGCTTCGCGAAGTTGGGCATCATTCCGTCGATGCAGCCGTCACACGCGATTGGCGATCTCTTCTTTGCGCCGAAACGTTTGGGAATGGACCGGCTTGCGGGTTCGTATGCGTGGGAGAGTTTCATCAAGTCGGGCGTGGTTGTACCCGGCGGATCTGACGCACCGGTTGAACGAGGCGAGCCGATGATCGAGTTTTACGCAGCCGTCGCGCGCAAAGATCAGAAGGGCTTTTCGGGTGAGGGTTGGCATCCTGAAGAAGCGGTCACGCGTGAGCAGGCGCTGAAGATGTTTACGATTTGGCCTGCGTATGCCGCGTTTGAAGAAAAGCTGCGCGGCACGATTGAAGTAGGGAAACTGGCTGACTTAACGATCCTCTCCGCCGACATCATGAAAATTCCCGAGCTGGAGATCTTGAAGACACGCTGCGTGATGACGGTAATCAACGGCGAGATCGTTTGGAACGCGGATCTCACGGATTAGGGACGGATTTAAATCCGTACTCATCCGTGTCATCCGTGGTTAAAGGAGGCAACCGCTATGAGATCACGTCGAGATTTTCTCGGTCTCGGACTCGCCGCACTCTCAGTCCCAACTATCGCCGCTCTCGTGAAAGAGATCGAATCCGCCACCCGAAGCGTTGCTCATCTTAGTCCGCAGCAGGTGGCGATGGACGAAGACTACTGGTCCATCATTCAAAACTCTTTCACCGTCACGCGCGGCATTATCAACCTGAATAACGGCGGCGTCTCGCCGAGTCCTCGCATCGTCACCGAAGCACTCGTCCGATACATCTGGCAACAGGAAGACGCGACCGCTTACACGATGTGGCAGTTACTCGAGCCGCAGTCCGAAACCATTCGCACCGGCCTCGCGGAGATGTTTGGCTGCGATCGCGAAGAGATCGCGATCACGCGTAACGCGTCCGAGTCGCTCGAAATACTTCTCATGGGAATGGATTTCAAATCCGGCGACGAGATCCTCACGACTACGCAAGACTACCCGCGCATGTTGACGACGCTGCGCCAGCGTGAGCGTCGCGAAGGACTCGTGCTAAAGATGGTGAAGATCCCAATTCCCCCAAAGAACCTCAGCGAGATTACCGCGGCTTTTGAAAAGGGAATTACGAATCGAACGAAGCTCATTCTTGTTTCGCATCAGGTAAACATCACCGGCCAGATCACGCCCGTGAAAGAGATCTGCGACATGGCGCGCGCAAAGGGAATCGAAACTATCGTCGATGGCGCCCATTCTTATGCGCAATTCGACTTCAAACAGAAAGACCTTGGCTGCGACTACTTCGGCACGAGCTTGCACAAGTGGCTCTACGCTCCGAAAGGCACCGGGTTGCTTTACGTGAAGCGCGACAAGATTGAGAAGCTGTGGCCGCTGATGGCAGCCGAATCGAAGCAAGCCAACGACATCCGCAAGTTTGAGGAGATCGGAACACACTCGGCTGCGCCGCGCCTGGCGATTGGAGAAGCGTTGCTGTTTCACAATGGGATCGGCGGCAAGCGGAAGGAAGCGCGTCTCCGGTATCTCTCGCGCTATTGGATGGACCGTCTAAAAGACGTACCGCGAATTCGTTTCAATACTTCCTTCGATCCGAAGCAATCGTGTGCGATTGCGAACGTGAATGTCGAGGGAGTTGACCCGACAGCGATTGGCAGTTACCTCTTCAACAAACATCGAATTTTCACCACGCCGATTGTCCACGAGGAGTTTAAGGGGATCCGAATCACGCCCAATGTATACACCACGCTCGGCGAGCTCGACCGCTTCTGCAACTTAATGGAGTCAATAGCCGTTAAAGGAATACCAGCCACGGATTAACGCGGATGGATACGGATCGGTTAGAATGCGAACGTAGTTGGAGGTAAGGATTTATGCAACAAGGTCGGGACCCAATTCGTGACGCGGCGGGCGCAGTTTGCGACGGTTTGCGTCAAATCGGCGATTTTTCTTACGCAGTTTTGCCAAAAGACATCGCGCACAAACTTGCCGATTTCAAGAAGTCTGTGCTCACCGAGCTCACGACCGCGCTGCAGTGGGAAATGGAATGGATCGATAACCGTGTTGCGGGCGGCGATAAATTGAGAGACAGATGGCGCGAAAAGTGTGAGCGGCAAGCTTCGGCTGATGCCACTTCCGGACCGGCAGCCTAACAAACATGGAAGTCCTACTCGCAGAAGAATACGGGTTCTGTTTCGGCGTTGAGCGCGCGGTCGAAATGGTCGAAGAGGTTGTTGAAGAGGGCGTGCGCCCGATCCGCTCCCTGGGGCCATTGATTCATAACGCCCAGGAGATGGAGCGACTCGGCGAGCGCGGCGTATCCACCATCGACACGCCGGAACAAGCAGACTCCGACACGATTGCAGTGATTCGGGCGCACGGTGTCACGCCGCAAGTGCAGCGCGACCTGGAAGCCCGTGCAGCCAAGGTAATCGATGCAACCTGTCCATTTGTTACTCGCGTGCAGCATCTCGCGGAGCGAGCCGCAAACCAAGGACGAGACGTCGTCGTCGCGGGTAATCCGGATCATCCGGAAATGATCGGCGTCGTTGGTTATGCGCCAAACAACACTTATGTCGTGCGGGACGCAAGCGAAGTGGCAGCCCTTCCGCCGTTGCGTTCACCGCTAGTGGTTTCGCAAACGACCATCAAGTTGAAAACATTTTTGGAAGTCGCCGAAGCGGTGCGTGAGAAGGCTGACACCGAACCACAAGTCGTCAACACGATCTGCTCTGCGACTCGCGATCGCCAGGACGCCGCGCGAGCACTGGCCGGACAGGTAGACGCTTTCTACGTGATCGGCGGGCGCCACTCATCCAACAGCGTCAAGTTGTTAGCGGTTTGCCAGGAACAATGCGCCAAGAGCTTCTTGATCGAAACTCCTGCTGAGATAAATCCGGCTGATTTGGAAAACGTGAAGAAAGTTGGCGTGACCGCCGGCGCTTCCACTCCGAACTGGCTAATCGATCAAGTCGTCGAACGCCTACATCAGATCGGGGCCGCAGATTAACGCGGATTTACGCCGATCTGCGTAATCCGCGAAAATCTGCGGCTTACATCTCATCCGCTTGATCGAGCACATTCACAATTTGGCGAGCCTCTTCTGAGCCGTACTCCGCGACTTGTCGTCGCAGCGCGGCGCGAGCAGTCTCAGCATCGACCGGATCGTTAAGCAAAGCAGCCAGTACCGAGATCGGACAGCGAGCGAGCGCTTCATTCGCCAGTTCGCGGACGATTACGTCTTCGGAGCGCGCGAGCTCGCATATCTCACTGGGTGGAAAGCGCGAAGTCAGTGCATCGGCGAGGATATCGATGCGGCGATAGTCTCTTTGCATTTCAGCGCGACGGACGAGTTGCGTGAAGACTTCGGCGGATTCTGTTTTTTCGAGCAGCACGGCGGCGCAGGTGTCGGCGATGGACTTCAGTTTACCGCCTGTTTCCGGATCGAGGGCGTCAGTCTTTTCCGCGGCGCGGTCGTCGAGCGCCGCGAGGAAGCGGCTGAGCTCGAGATCGGCGCGTGCGTCATACTGAAAGTTTCGCGAGGGTATTTTCCCCCCTGCGCTTGCCTGCAAGGCACGTTCAACCAGCCCGCGTGTGGCGGGGCGAAGCTCGGACCAGACGGTTGCAATGCGGCTACCGAAATCGTCAACGGTCATAGAACGGCGTACTATACGCCAACAGATCAAAAACGCAAATAGAGCCACAGATTTTCACGGATGAACGCGGATTACTATCCGAATCCGCGTTCATTCGTGAATCTGTGCCTAAGGATTTAAAGGTTGTGATCCTTGATTTCGACGATGGAGGGGAAGGGGATCTTTATGATTTGGCCGCTCGCAATCTCCATCTTGACGCTAGGCGTGGTGAGGGCCTGGGTCGTCTTCATGCTGCGAACCGTGCCGCGCACCCGCCTGCCGTCAGTCGTAATGATCTCTACGTTGTCCTTGCCGTAAAGTGGTTGCAGAGCTGCGAGTGCCTTGGTTATTTCCACAGTTAACATCTCCTCCCGGAGGCCGTTCTAATAATTTAAGCTTGATTATTGCCTTTACCGGGCCAGAAGTCTATCTAGCACGAATGCAACCGAAAAACAGTATTTGGCGTATAGAAACCTGTCCGTGTATTCTTCGTCTAACGCCAAAGAACAGGTGAGTCTGCTATGTCTGACCATTCGGAAGAAGTCACAATGCATTTGCCGACTGCAAATCAAACTACCTGTTCCAACTGCCGTTCGACAATGCCGTCTGACCTGCGGTTTTGCCGGAATTGCGGGTTTCGACTCGCGAACGCGATGGGCGACTATACCGGGCCGCAGGTCACGAGCCTCGAGGATGTAGCGAGGGGAAGCGCGGTATCGAAGAAGAAGCGCCGCATCAGCGGTATGTCGTGGATCTTCATTGGGCTGCTTGTCTTTTTCGTCTGCGCAGCGGCGTTCACCGCCCTCGTGAGTCCGATACGCAATAACGTTCGCAGCGTCGCCAGGACCGCCATCAACAAGTCTTACATTGGCGTCGATGAGTTCAAAGACACTGATCAGGGAGTGATTTTGAATTCCGTGAGCGCGCCGGGAGGACCGGCCGATCAAGCGGGGCTGGTGGGCGGCGATGTGATCTTAAAGTTCGACGGTCAACAGGTTGAAAACGAAGATCAAATAAACGATCTCATGGTCCGCACGCCCGTGGGAAAAACGGTCGAGGTTGAGTACTTAAGAGATGGCGAGAAAAAGACCACGAAGCTGACGACCATCTCTCAGCAAGACTACAACCGCCTGAGTCGTGAATTCGAGCGACGTCCGGAAGGGCGCGGGCAGTTTGGTTACGATGATGACGATGCGGAGAGAGTCCAGATTCCCGGAACGAATACTTACGGAGTGAAGTTGGGCTCGCTTTTGCGGAGCCGTCCGGCAGACCTTGCGGGAATCAAGGAAGGCGACATCGTGACGGAGTTTGATGGTATTCCGATTCGCACGCCTGATGAGTTTCTGATGCGAGTGCGCCGCACGCTGCCTTACAGCACTGTGAAGCTGGTGATCCTGCGAAACAAAGGCGAGGGCGAACCGTTAGAGAAACTCGAGATTCCAGTAAAGCTTGGGAAGCAGTAACACGGATCTTCACGGATGGATACGGATTAAGATCCGTATTCATCCGTGTCGATCTGTGGTTCCCAATGCATAGTCTCGCAAGCGCGCTTCCATCTCGAGCCGAACGTCGTCGCGTTCTGCTTCAGTCTCATCCGCTTCAAACGTCTCAAACAACGCATATTGCGTTTGCGCCAACAGCCGTAATTCCCACGCCTCGCGATTATTATGCGACGGCCGTGAAAACCACAACGCATCAAACGCTGCTTCTTTGACAGGAATTTTCTCGAGTAACCCCTGAGACTGTAGCTCCGCGAGAGTGGCTGGTTGCATGAGCGCACTGCGCAATTCCCACCCGTGTTTGCGATAGGTGGTCACCAGCTCCGTAAATAAATCCGCGTTCTTCATAGGCAAAACCGAGCCTAGCATAGTTCCCTGCTGTTGACCGCCAGAATCAGCCGCCACTATCATCGTCAACGTTTTGGAGGCTCGACTGAGATGTGTGGCATTGATGTATTTGCCAAGCCTGATCTTGATTGTGGCCTATTCAAACGTTGCAAGCGGCGCGATACCAGTACTGGAACAGATGTCAACACTAACAATGTCTTCAAATTCCCTTCGTGATTCGAAGGACCTCAAAGAACCAACTCCTTTCTACGAAGCGCTTGCAAAAGCACTTAAAAAACGGAAAACAAAAGTTGATGCTGTTTGTCCACCATCCGATCCGGTGGCGCGCCGCATCCTCGAGGAATATGGCGCGATCTTTGTCGCCGATAAGAAAGTGATTCCGCCGCCAGTTTGCATGTTCAGCAATGAAGAACAGGTCACGAAATTCCAGGACGACGCGGGTTTCGAAGCTGAAACTATCGGGTTCGATGAAGTCGAGCTGCAACCGGAAGCGCTCAAAAAACTAAACAAGGCTCGTGAAGAAGCGCAGAAAGAGGGACTCGACATCACTCCACGCGACGGCGCCGAGGCCGCGCGGCGCAACTACGAAGACAGTGTTCGCTTGTGGAATTCACGCTTCGAACCGGCGCTGGATTACTGGTTGTCGCAAGGACGGCTGACGGCCGAGCAGGTAGCTCGATTGCGAAGCTTGCCGCTTAAAGAACAAGTTGGTGAAGTGTTAGAGCTCGAGAATGCCGGAATTTATTTCAGCAAGGATCTGTCGAAGTCGATTCTTTATTCGATCGCAGCGCCGGGCACGTCGCAACACATCGCGATGCTGGCGTTTGACGTGAACGAGTTTGAGAATCCGCGAGTGCGCGAGATCATGGCGAAGCATGGTTGGTTCCAAACGGTGCTGAGCGATCTGCCTCACTTCACGTTTCTCGGGTTGAAAGAAAAGGACCTGCCAAAACACGGGCTACGCAGTCTCGAAATCAATGGGCAAGTGTTTTGGATCCCGAACGTCCCAGGAGTGCACCCGGGTTTGGATAAGTGATTTTAGCCGCAGATTTTCGCGGATGCGTATCCGCGTTCATCCGCGAAAATCTGCGGCTAAAATCACCGAAAGGTGCTACACTAGCCGCCTCTTCCCCCAGCCCAAGAGAAAAACCGGCGTTGCTCCAGACCTTTTACCCGAAGGAAGGTCAGATATGGATGTCCCCCAATTTATCGCTGGCAGGTTCAGAATAGAACGCGAAATCGGGACCGGCGGAATGGGCACGGTCTATCTCGCCACGCACCTCGGTCTCGAACGTCCCGTCGCAGTAAAGATCATCAAGCGTGAATGCGCGGCTGATGCCGACGTCGCCGATCGTTTTCTTCGCGAAGCGAGAACGATGGCCAAGCTGCGTCATTCGAACGCCGCGATGATCTTCGACGCCGGAAATCTGCCTGATGGTCGTCACTTCATCGTGATGGAGTTTGTTGAAGGTGAAACTCTTTCGCAAGCCCTCGCGCGTGAAGGACGCTTTCCCGCCTCCAAGGCCGTCAACATCGCTACGCAGATTTGCGACGTCCTCGAAGAAGCACACCGCCTGGGAATCGTTCATCGCGATTTGAAACCCTCAAACATCCTGCTGGGCAAGCGAGGTGTTTGTGTGCTCGACTTTGGCGTCGCAAAAGTTCTGGCTTCATCGGCTGAATCAACCTTCACACATGCCAGCACGGGTTCGGGCCAGTTGATCGGCACGCCACGTTACATGTCGCCCGAGCAGTGTTTGGGACAGCGAGTCGGCGCGCGCAGTGATCTCTACAGTCTTGGTGTTTTGCTGTACGAGATGCTCGCCGGCCGTCCACCCTTTGTCGATCCACTTCAATCGGCGTTACTGATCAAACAGGCAACTGCGCCTGCGCCACCGTTACCGCGCTTGCGGCAAGATATCGGGCGCCCGTTGGCGTTGGCGGTTCATACGCTCCTTGCAAAGCGCCCGGAGGATCGACCGCGCACTGCTGCGATGGCAAAAACGCTTCTCGAGCATAGTCTCTCGCGGCCTGAAAGCACTCTGCCGGATCTCGAGCCGCTGTCCGCGATGGTGGCGGCAGCCAACGCTGGTCGCGGTCTACTATTCAGAATCGGGGCGCCGGCTGTCCTCGTGACAACTTTCAGCGCCCTGCTCGCGTGGGGCTACACGGGCCAGAGCGCTTCGGAACCACGCATCCCAAACACGGCTCTTCCCGTCGCTGCGTCGCAGCTACAGATGACTCCCGTTTCATGGCGCAGTGATAATTCCGCGGTGGGCGGCGTAGCAGAACGTCGTGAGCATCCGGCGCCGGTGGAACAGTTATCGGTCGATCAGGCGCGGAAGATCGCAGCGCGATTCGCGCGTGGATCGGTCGGCGATCTCGAAATCGTGGACACTGAATCGGGTCCGGCGATCGTAGTCGTGAATAATCAACGTAAGACGGGCACCACGAACTTCCTCGTACTGCAAAAGCGCGACGGCAAATATCGATTGACTGCGCAGGGACGGCTCGACACGGAAGGGTTCAGCCATGCGAGCTGGAACGCTGAACTTGTTGACGCCGACGAAGACGGTTACCAGGAACTGCTGTTCAGCGGCAAAGATTCAAGTGAGAACCGCAACCTGCGACGCTTCATTTTGTTTGTACCGAACAACAAACGCACCTACTCGATGCAGATGACAGGCGAAACTACCCCGCGCGGCACGCCGCGGATTCAATGGCTGTCAAATGCAGCGGGAACTGATGCCGCCGCATATCGCACCACCCTCCGGCAAAAGGCGCGCTCAATCGTAGGTAGGAAACGTTGAATGTCTTCTCTTCGGCTCTCTGCGTATCTCTGCGTGCTCTGCGTTGAGAAGTCTTTTAACGCAGAGGACGCAGAGATACGCAGAGAACCGCAGAGGTAATTGTTAACATCCTAACTCCGATTTGTTTATTTTCCTCCGGCAAGATAACCTTTTCCCCACGACTAACATCAATGTGGAACCTATGGAGATATCTGTGAAACGAAGTTTGCTCGTCCTTTTACTTCTACTTACTTTGCTGTCGCCCTCAACGCTGTCGGCGCGAGTTTCGACGCAGCAGCGTGCGGCGCGGCCGGCTCCGGCAGCATCGGCTGCGGCGCCGGCTCGATTGCCGGAAGCCAAGCTGATCAGCCAGGTGCTTCCCAATGGATTGGAAGTAATCATTCTCGAAGACCACTCGATTCCACTGGTCACGATCGAACTCGCCGTGAAGAACGGCTCTTATACTGAGCCACCCGAGTTGAACGGCCTCTCGCACTTATACGAGCACATGTTTTTTAAGCAGAATCGCGCGATCGCGAACGCTGAAGAGTATCTGCGAGCCATCGGCCAGATGGGCATCGCCTACAACGGCACGACGCGTGAAGAAGTGGTTGATTATTACTTCACCACGACGAGTCCTAACCTTCGCACCGCGATGCAGTTCATGAAAGACGCGGCTCGTTACCCACTTTTCGACGATCGCGAGTTTGTTCGCGAGAAGCAGGTGGTAATCGGCGAGATCGATCGCAACGAGTCGAACCCATTCTTTTATCTCACCCAGGAGATGAATAACCGGCTCTTCTTCAAATACCCCAGCCGCAAGAATCCGCTCGGTAACAGGCAGACCGTTTCGAGTTCGACTACCGACATGATGCGCTTGATCCAGCAGCGCTACTACGTACCAAACAATTCAGCGCTTGTTTTGACTGGCGACGTCAATCCCACCGAAGTAGTAAAGATGGCGCAGGAGTTCTATGCCGACTGGCCGCGACGTGAGAAGGATCCGTTCGTCGAGTTTCCGCTCGTCGAGCACCCGCCGCTGCCGAAGAGTGAAGGCGCTGTGATCAATCAACCCGTGCAGAATGTAATCATCAACATCGGTTGGCAGGGGCCGTCGATTGGCAAAGACAATCCGGCGACTTATGCTGCCGACGTTTTTTCGTTTATCCTGCGGCAGCCAAATTCACGCTTTCAGCGAAACCTCGTCGATACGGGTTTAGTAACGGGCGTGGACTTGAGCTATTACACGCAGCGCAACGTTGGTCCAATCGCACTGATCGCGCAAACAACTCCGGACAAAGCACGCGCGGCGATCAAAGCCCTCTACGAAGAAGTGGCCCACTTCAACGACAAAGACTATTACACTGATGAACAGCTCGAAAGCGCCAAGGCACTGCTCGAAGCCGACGATCTTTATTCACGTGAGAAGCTGAGCGACTACACACACACGCTGAGTTTCTGGTGGGCCTCGACGGGGCTCGAATACTTCCGCGGCTATCTCCCGCGCCTGCGCTCGACCTCGCGCGCGGACATCAGCCGCTACATCACCACTTACATTCAAGGCAAGCCCCACGTCGGCCTCGCTTTAATGTCGAACGAAGCGCAAGGCAGGATCAAAATTACACCGGAAGAGCTAATGGGACAGTGAACAAATGATGAAAGGCCATCCACAGATTACACAGATTGCGCAGAAAAGAATCGGCCGCATACTCAGCAACCTTCTGCTGATTGCGATCCTGGTTGTTGGCGGTAGCGGTTCTTCGTACGCGACTCAACAAGGCAAGGGGCAGGCACAGCAAACCGTCCAGAGCGTTGTCGCAAAGCAGGCGGCGCTCGTCACCGAGTTTGAAGTTAACGGTTTGAAGGTGCTTTTGAAACGGCGTGAAGGAAGCTTGACCGTCGCTGCGGGCCTCTTCATCCGCGGAGGCGCGTCGAATATCAACGCGCAGAACGCGGGCATCGAAACGCTTATGCTCAGCGCGGCGACGGAAGCGACAACGAATTTCCCGCGCGAGAAAATGCGCAGTGAACTGTCGCGCATGGGAACTGTTATCGGCAGCAGCTCAAACAACGATTACTCCGTGCTGTCGCTGGCAACGACGCGCATGCACTTCGATCGCTCGTGGCAGATTTTTACTGACGTCGCCCTGCGGCCTTCGTTTACGAAGGAAGACGTTGCCCTTGTGCAGCAGAGGCTGGTCGTATCGCTCAGCGACGACACCGATAACCCGGATGTCTACCTGCAAAAGTTGCAGGAAAGGGTTGCTTACGCCGGTCATCCCTACTTGAACGACACCGGCGGCACACCGGAGACAGTCGCAAAGCTGGGTCCGGAAGATCTGCGGCGTTATCACGCGAGCCTGATGGAGACGTCTCGGCTTTTGCTTGTGATCGTCGGCGACCTGGACCCGGCGGAAGTGCGCGATTTAGTGACCGCGAGTTTCGGCAAGTTGCCGCGTGGTAATTACAAGCCTCAAGCAGTGCCGCAGTTGGCGTTTGACAAATCGTCGGTTGAAGTTACTCCGCGAGAGCTGCCGACAAATTACATTCAGGGATTGTTTGCGGCGCCATCGCTTACCTCGCCGGACATCTACGCCATGCGCGTGGCGAGTTCGCTGTTGCGCGATCGTGTGTTTGAAGAAGTACGCGTAAAGCGAAACCTTTCGTACGCGCCGGATGCGTTCTTGCGGACGCAGGCCGCGAATGTGGGTGGTCTTTACGTGACGGCGGTTGATGCGAACCAGTCTGTTCGAGTGATGTTGAATGAGATTGCGCGATTACAGAATGAACCCGTTGGCGCAGACGATATTCACGCCGTGATTGCGCAATACTTGACTACGTATTATCTCGGACAAGAGACGAACGCTGCTCAGGCAGGCGAGTTGGCCCAGTATGAATTGATCGGCGGAGGCTGGCGCAATTCGGTGGATTTCCTCGAGCGGCTGTCGGCAGTTACGCCGGCTGACATTCAGCGCGTGGCGCAGAAATACATGCGCAATATTCGGTTCGTGGTATTGGGTAATCCGCGGAGTGTCGATACAGGCGTGTTTACCGGGCAGGCAGGGTAACACGGATTGCACGGATAAAAAGCGCGGATCCGCGTTTTTAATCCGTGTAATCCGCGGCTCACATCGTTTCGCGTAAATATTTTTCGTAGAGCTTTTGATCGAGCCGCTGCAAAACGCGCGCCTGGCTGGCCGCCATACTCGGGTTTCCACTCTCCGAATACGCGATCGCGAGGTTATAAAACGTCTCCGCCCAATCAGGACGCAGCAGCGCCGCCTCGCTATACGACTCAATCGCCTCACGCAAACGTCCGGAGTAGTAGTAAGCATCGCCCAGCTTGTTATAGATCTCCGCATCTGCCGGCTTGAGTTGCAGCGCTTGTTGGTAAGCGCGAATCGCTTCCTGGTTTTTCCCCTGCTTCACTTTGCAGTAACCGACTTGCACCCACGCCTCTGCTCGCTTGGGATTCTTGTTGACCGCGTTCTCGAAATAGCCGACTGCGTTGTCGTAATTACCCAGCCAGAGCGATTCGAGTCCGGTACGGTACAACGATTCCGCGGCGTCGCCTTTATTCTTCAGAGTCAGCTCTGACAACGGCTGAAGCTTGCCGGCTTTTAACTCCGCAACGCGCGCCGCTGCAATCGCGAGGTTAATATTCTGGCCGTTAGTTACTTTCACAGTCACGACGCCCAACACCTGGCCGCGCAGGTTAAAAACCGGACTCCCACTATTACCGTGAGAGATTGGAGCGGTGATCTGAATGATGCGGTAACTGTTTGGAACTTCGCGCACTGCCGACACAATCCCGTCGCTCACCGAACCCTCCAGCTTGAGCGGGTTGCCGATGACGAAGATCGGTTCACCTTCATCGGGAAGCTCTTTGGCGAGTTCCGTGGTTCTCGGGCGCTCAAGGGGCATATCAACGCTGAGCAGCGCCAGGTCGCCTTCCTCGTCCACGGCCACCGTTCCGTTTACTGGAAATACTTTTCCTTTGCCGTCCAGCGTTTTTATCTCCGCGCGGACCGCTCCGCGAACCACGTGAAGATTAGTCACGATTTGTCCCGGCTTTAAGAAAAAGCCGCTGCCGGTCATCAACGGTTCACCGGCAGCATCGTAGGTCGCAATGGCGACCACCGCAGGCTTTACTCGTTTGACAAGTGCTGGAAGGTTCTCTCTGTCTTGCGCCCGAACCACTGGCGTGAGGAGTAAAACGAACGCAATCGCGAATAGACGGGGGTAGGGGTTCTTGTTCATGTCGTCAACGCTCAGGGTAAAACGGAGACTCGGTCCGTGAAGGGGATTCACGGCCAGGGGATCTCGCGGTTACTGAAAAGATTTGCGGCTCGAGTTAGAGCCCGTCGGGAGACTGAGAGTGCTCAGTGCAACTCCTGCGGGCGACATCTTAGCGCAAGATCGTACTTAGGTGGTAGCTTTTTGTGAAGGATTTGACACAAGTAGGGCCACCCTTTCGAGTGGCCCCGTGAACGCCTGTTAATTTAGGCTATGGAATAATGTGGATGGTCGCAACCGACGGGCCGGCCGGCGTAACCACATCCGGTCCTTCCATCGTTACCACCAGACCAAAGTCCGGCAGCGTTGTTTCAGATTTGATCTCCGCTTCATTGCGTCCTGGCACATTCACTACCTGGCCGAGTTTGACAAATTTATTGTCAGGTCCAACGGCCCAGAGGACGAACTGCTGACCCGCAGGCGCGTCCTTCAATTCATGGAAACGCATTTTGACTTCAGTCGGTCCATCCTTACGCGGGGTGATGAAAACGTTCGCCCGGGCACCGGTTAGCGCTCCAGTAAAGTCAACCTTGATTTTGGTATCGTCTCCTTTTTTGTAGGCCGGAATGTTCAGCATCGGCGCCGCGTAGGTCGTCGTCGCAGTTTCGGTTGCGACCGTAGTAGTGACGCCTGGAGTAACTACCGTGGTGCTTGGAGTGGTCGTCGTGCCGCTTGGAGTTACTACCGTGGTGCTTGGAGTCATACCACCCGGAGTCGTTGTTGCCGAAACTTTCTCTCCCGATGCATTACTGCTGAAAGCTATAACGGCGAAGCCTTCCGGCACGGCACTCCGGAAAAACACCTTCGTGTTCGGATCATATGTCGTCAATGCTGTCTCTGGCGAAGCAATCAGCATGAATCTGGAGAGTGGTGTTGTTGTTGACAGCGTGCCTACTCCGTTGGAAATCGTGATTGGCCCGAGAGCCGTAACCGTTCCTTTATCGTCAACTGCATAAAGGGTCATCGCGGTCATATCCGCGGGAACATCAGTAAGATTGAGTTTAATTCTGGTGCCATCATCGTCGCGGAGGATGGTGGCGACACCCTTGGCAGGGATGTTCACTGGATTTAGAGTAAGGCTGACTTCTTTCTTCGCCGGATACTCAATTATCGTGTAGGTCCCGTCGGGATTTTGGACCGTCTTGGTAACGGTTGTGGTTGTGGTCTGTGCGAGCGCCACTGCGGCGAGTGCGAGAGTCAGCATCGCAGCCCCGAGAACGCTCAAAACGTGCTTGCTCATTACTTGTACCTCCCTTGTGTTGAATTAATCGCGATTAATTGTCTACGTGGGGGAACAATGTCGGGGAGACGCACACAGGCGTATCTCGGTAAGATTTGGGGCAACACCCATGCCAGCTAGATGGGTTGTTTAAGTTTGGTTTTTCGCGGAAAACAGCGAACACGGCATGATTGTGCGAAACAGAACAATACACGCCTGTACGGGTATTGGCTTCGACGCAAGCTGTGACAGGATTTACAGGATTGACAGGATATCTTCAAATCTTGGCCATCCTGTAAATCCTGTTAGTAGGCCTTTAGCTCTGCGATTGCTTTGGCCACGTCAGAGACCTGGGGGAGGATGGCGTCTTCGAGTTGAGGGGCGTAGGCGACGAAGGTGTCGAGGGCGCAGACGCGTTTCACTGGAGCGTCGAGATACTCGAATAGCTCATCAGTAATCCGTGCGGCGATCTCGGCGCCGTAGCCAAAGGAGAGCGAGTCTTCATGCGCGACGATCACGCGGTTGGTCTTTTTTACTGTCTCCGCGATCGCATTCCAGTCGAAAGGAACGAGGCTGCGCAAGTCGATGATCTCTACGCTGACGCCTTCCTGCTCCATCTGCTTCGCCGCGACCAGCGAGCGCTGGACCAGTGCGCCATAAGTGATGATCGATAGATCCGTACCTTCACGAACCTTCTTTGCTTTGCCAAAAGGAACCATGAAATCGTTTGTCGGATACTGCGACTTGTTATACGCCTGTCGATAGAGATGCTTGTGTTCGAGAAACAGCACCGGATCGTCAGAGCGAATGGCAGTGCGAAGTAATCCATTCGCGTCGAGCGCATTCGATGGATAGATCACACGCAAACCGGGAATCTGTGTGAACGTCGAAACACCTGATTGCGAGTGGTAGATAGCGCCGCCTTTCAAGTAGCCGCCGATGGGCACGCGAACCACCACCGGCGCTTTCCAATCATTCCCCGATCGCCATCTCATTAGCGCGAGCTCATTGCGAATCTGGTGCATGGCCGGCCAGATGTAGTCGAAGAACTGAATCTCGACCACCGGCTTCAGCCCACGCGTAGCCATGCCAATGGCGCGACCGACGATGTTTGCTTCCGCGAGAGGTGAATTAAACACACGCGCACTGCCGAACTTCCGCTGGAGGTTCGCAGTCACTTTAAAAACACCACCCTTGCCTTTCACGCTATCCAAATACTGTTCGCGCGAACAGTCCGCCACGTCTTCGCCGAATACAACAATCCGCGGATCGCGCGCCATCTCTGTTTCGAGACAGCGGTTGATGAGATCGACCATGGTGCCGGCATTACCGGATAGCTGCACTGCGGCTTCAGTGTCGAATTCTTTTGCACAAGGATCGACGTCGCGGGAGAAGATGTAGTCGGTTGCCGTTTCTTTTGGAGGCTGCTCACTTGCCAGCGCTTTATCCGCCGCGTTGTTCACTGACGCGTCGATTTCGCCCTTGATCTTTTGCAGTCCTTCCTGATCGATCACTCCTTCATCGATTAAAAGCGCGCCAAAACGCTTCACGGGATCGCGCTCGGCGTCGGTCGCGCGTTCCTCGTCAGGCCGGTAGAGCTTTTCATCGTCGGAAAGCGAATGTGAGTAAGGTCGAATAACCTTGGCATGGACGAAGGCCGGGCCTTTGCGCTGGCGACAGTAATCAACTGCTCGCCGCATCGTTTCGAGCGACTGAATCGGATCGGTGCCGTCACATCTCTGAACGTAAAGCGACGGAAAATTCTCGACGAGTCTCGAGGCATCGCCACCAGCCGTTTGCACTTCAACCGGAACACTGATCGCGTATCCGTTGTCTTCCAGCAGGAACAAGACCGGCAACTTCAAATTCGATGCGGTATTGAGTGCTTCCCAAAATTCTCCCTCGCTGCTGGTGCCGTCGCCGAGCGAAACATAGGTGACTTCATCATTATGAAAACTGCTGATCCGCTTTTGCAGTTCGGGCAGAAGCGCGCAGCGATAACTCGCTTCGGCACAGCCAACGGCTTGCAAGAGTTGCGTTCCTGTCGGCGATGACTGAGAAACGATGTTGAGTTTCTTGTGACCCCAGTGCGAAGGCATCTGGCGGCCGTGCGAGTTTGGATCAGCCTCAGCTCCGACTGCTGAAAGCAACTGCTCCAAAGGCGTCATACCGAGCTGCAAGCAGAGCGCGCGATCGCGATAGTACGGATAAAACCAGTCGTAACCGGGCTTCAAGACGACGCCCGCGGCGACAAGCACCGCCTCATGACCGGCGCCGCTAATCTGGAAAAAGATCCGGTTTTGACCCTTGAGTTGAATCTCTTTATCGTCGAGACGTCGCGACAAGTACATTGTGCGATACATCTCGATCAAGAGCTTCGCATCCGGCAATTCCTCAGCTCTGGGCCGGACGGCAGAATCCGGTACCGCTTCCGGTCTCGGACGCGGCTCCGGCGCGGGCTCAGGAGTTGCGGGCACAGAAGTTGGACCAGGCGCCATGCCCATCTCGGCTTCCTGTTCCGGCGCTTCAGTTTGTGTCGATGATGACTCGGCCTTCCGTACCAGCTTCAGAACTTTAGTGTCAGTATTCATATCAAACTGATTCTGTGCCTTTGGTGCCTTTTTGTGGCTACTTTCCAATAATCAACTTGGCGATCGTCTGCAACTGCATGTTCGAGGTGCCTTCGTAAATCGCACCAATCTTCGAATCCCGCCAGTATTTTTCAACCGGATAATCTTTCACGTAACCGTAGCCGCCATACAACTCGATCGCTTTCGAACTCACGCGCTCGGCGACTCGCGATGAGTAAAGCTTGGCCATCGCTGCCTCTTTCACGAAATTGATCCCGGCATCTTTCATGCGCGCAGCGTTGTAGACCATCAAGCGCGCGGCTTCCAGTTCCGTGGCCATCTCGGCGAGTTGAAATTGAATTGCCTGAAACTGGTTGATCGACTTGCCAAACTGTTGCCGCTCCGCTGTGTATGCGAGCGAGCTCTCCAACGCGCCGGCAGCGATGCCAATCATCTGTGCGCCGATTCCGATCCGGCCTTCGTTGAGTGTTTCGATCGAAATCTTGTATCCCTTGCCGGCTTCGCCGAGTACGTTTTCCTTTGGCACCTGGCAGTCTTCGAGTATCAACTCGACTGTCGATGACGCGCGAATGCCGAGCTTGTTCTCCTTCTTGCCGATCGAAAAACCAGGAAAACTTTTTTCGACTATGAAAGCCGTGATGCCTCGATATCCAGCTTCCGGATTAGCGTTGGCAAACAGCACAAAGATCTCAGCTTCGATTCCATTTGTGATCCAGAGCTTGCGACCGTTCAGCAGGTAGTGATCGCCTTTATCAACGGCGCGCGTCTGCATCGCAAAGGCATCGGAACCCGAGCCCGGTTCACTCAGCGCGTATGCTCCGACGCTGTCAGCCGCGAGTCTGGTCAAGTACTGCTTTTTCTGCTCGGGAGTGCCCCAACGGATGAAGGCATTGTTGACGAGTGTGTTCTGGACATCGACAAAGACCCCGACCGACGCGTCCACTCGCGACAGCTCTTCGACGGCGAGGATAGCGGTGAAGAAATTCGCGCCCGCTCCGCCGTACTCTTCCGGAGTTTCGATACCCATCAACCCGAGATCGAAACACTGGCTGATGATTGCCGGATCGAGCTTCGCAACTTCGTCCATGTGCTCGACGCGCGGACGCAATTCGCCCTCGGCAAACTCCCGCACGCTCGCGCGAAACATTGTCTCGTCTTCGGAGAGTGTGGTGAGTGGGGTAGCTGAGAGTTGCGCGACGGCTTGTTGGGTTTGGCTCATTGTATGGGTGCTCGTTTTAGTCTTTCAGCGGAACGTAGCATGATAATAAAGAATTTCCCAACCACAAAGACACTAAGGCACAAATGTTGATTAAAAGCTTTGTGTCTTAGCGCCTTTGTGGTTAGCTATTCTTGACTATGCCGAACGATGTTTTGAGTGAGAAGCGAAGCGGGGGCAGGAGATTCGCGCCACTCGGAATAATCTTCGGACTCGCCGGGCTCCTCTTATTTGCTTACTTCGTGAGCCGGGCAGGCGTTGGCGAAATCGTTTCCGGGATTCAGCGACTCGGCGCCGGCTTCATCCTCATTCTTGCAGTTTCGAGCCTTCGTTATTTCGTGCGCGCGCTCGCCTGGATTCGCTGCATCGAGCCTCCTTATCAACTACCTTTCCGCGACGCTTTCGCCGCCCGTTTAATGGGTGACGCACTCGGCAACATCATCCCGTTTGTCAGTGTGGCCGTGAGTGAGCCGTCAAAGGCGGTGTTCGTCAAAGACCGTGTGCCGCTTGTGGTTGGATTGGCCAGCCTGGCTATTGAAAATATTTTTTACAGCTTAACAGTAGCGCTCTTCATCTTCGCGGGCACCGCGACGCTGCTGCTGAGCTTCTCGCTGCCAAAGGCTTTGCGATATGCGAGCATCGGAGCGCTAATTACCACGCTCGTGATCATCCCGTTGGCGTATTTGATAATTCATCGCCAATCGAGATTTCTCAGTAAGACGGTAGGGTTTCTCATAGATCGCGGGATCGCTCGCAGAGTCACAACGAAACTGAAGCCGCGAACCGAGGCCTTTGAAGACCGCGTTTACGGGTTTTACGCGAAAAGCCAACAGAGCTTTCTTTCGATCTTTGCTCTCGACATGTGCTTTCACCTCGCCGGTGTTGTCGAGGTGTTCATCACGCTCTCATTTATCAGTCCGGTACCACCGACCCTCACGCAGGCGTTCATTCTCGAGTCGGTGAATCGAATCATAAACGTCGCCTTCAAGTTTATTCCGCTGCGAGCGGGTGTGGACGAAGGTGGAACTGGTCAGGTGTCGAAGGTGCTGGGGTTTGCGAGAGGCATTGGGGAAACGCTGGCGATCGTGAGAAAGGGCCGCGATCTTTTCTGGAGCGCGATCGGGATTGTGTTGATCTGGAAAAGTGGCCGCAGATTTACGCAGATGAACGCAGATTAAAATCCCTGGTTCATCTGTGTAAATCCGCGGCTATTCATACGCCAGCGCATTCACAGCATCGAGATTTGAAGCTCGCCACGCCGGATATAACGCACCCAATATCCCACCAATCAAGCCGATCGCTGCCGCCACTGCCGCCCACGTCCAACTGTATTCGAAAACAAGTCCGTAGGTTTTGGAGATCAAGTAACCAGCGATCAACGAAATCGCAAAGCCCGCTACCAGTCCGATCAAGCTGATCAGTATCGCTTCCTTCTCGATGATTCCTACGATGTAGCCGCGTGAGGCACCCATCGCTTTCAGGATCCCGATCTCGCGCGTGCGTTCGGTGATGGTGGTATACATCGCCAGCATCACTACCAGTGAACTCACCACGGCCGCGAGTCCGACCAAAACGCGCAGAAACACGCCGAGGTACGGAATGCTCTTCTCAAAACTCGTAAACACATCACGCGTCGGTTGAATAGTGTTGCCTTGCAGTTGCTGATCGATGCGCCGCGCAACTTCCTGTAGCTGATCGGGATTGCGAAGTTTTATGAATATGAACGTGCACTTACCTTTTGCTTCGAGCGCCTCCTGCATCGCCTCGAGCGACATCTTCACGCGCGCTCCCGATTCAGGTGAGTAAATTCCCACGATGCGATACTCCTGCGTGCCGAACGGCTTTAGCGTATCGCCGACGTGATAATTGTTGTCATGCGCCTTTTTCTCGTCGATGACGACTTCGTTGAGACCCTGTGGCGCGCGTCCCTCGTCCATGTTGATCGCATTCATCGCCGAGTAAGCATTCCAATCGACGCCATCGATCTGCTCGATACCGATGCCTTTCGTGCCTTGAGTAAAGTGACGAATCACCGGCAGCGCCTCTTCGACTCCCTCGATCGTCTTCAACCTGTCAACATAACGCGTGTCGAGGTTCGCGGTGGTGGCGGTCAACTGCACCGCTCCGGGTCGCATGAAAATCAACTCCGCGCGGACGTTCGTCGCACGCCGCTGCAAGTCGTTTGACATGCCCCGAGCCAGCCCGGTGAACAGCATGACCAGACTCACTCCCAGGGCAATACCAGCAACGCTGACGAGGGTGCGAATCGGTCTTTGACGAATGTTCGACGTTACGAGGTTATCCATACGGGTGCCATTTTATCCATGCAAACGCAATCAACTTCTGACACATCCTATGCCGGGTATTACGATAAAGCATTTTGGTCTAAGCTAACAACGACGGGTACAGTTGTTGATTTAAGTGCTCTCCGCCTTTGCGTCTTTGCGCCTTGCGGGGAAATTTTTTTCATAGGGGTTGCAGTGGCTGGAAATCTCAAAGTTAATTCGTCAGCGCCGCTGGTAAACACCAGGGCGGATTGGAGAATTGAGCGGCTCGGATTAGTTAGTGCTCTTGATTGGTCCATAGTCGCGAGTCTTGCTCTTCTGGTCGTCCTCGGCTTTGGCCTTCGCGTCACCCAGCTCGGCGCGGTCGGCTTTGCCGAAGATGAAATGAACAAATTGGATGCCGTACATGCTTACGAGCGTGGCGACTTCACTGCCAACTCCGAGCACCCGATGGTGATGAAGCTCTTGATGTGGGCCTCCTTGCGCGGCGTTCCGGCCGGCAGTGAAGAAGCTGCTTTACGACTGCCGAATGCTTTGATCGGTGCTCTGACTGCGATACCACTCTTCCTCCTCACGGCCGCTTTGTTCGATCGTTGGCACGCGCTGCTCGCCGCGGCGTTCTGGGCTTTTGGTGTCAATGCCATCACTCACAATCGCATCGGCAAAGAAGACTCACTCCTGGTCTTCTTTATGCTGTTTGCTTTTTTCTTTTTTGTGCGCGCGAAACAGATTTCGCCTGCGGACAAACCGGCTCGCAACCATCGTTACGCTGCCAGTGCGGTCGCATTCGGACTGATGATCGCGTCTAAATACTTTCCTCACTATCTCGGTCTCAACATGCTCTTTCATCACAACTTCCACGTACGCAAAGCTGAGCCGGGCGAACCGAGCGGCAAAGTCCCGGGGTGGTTCTTTCTGCTAATCATCGGCGTATTTTTGATCGCGAGTCCGGCAGTGTTGCTGCCTGAAGTTTGGCAATACATGAATGCCTACATGGGAGAGAAACTGCTCACGCATTCCGGTTACCTGTTTGCAGGGCAGCTTTATAAGAACAACATGTCGAGCTCTCCGTTTTGGGGAACTCCGATCTATTTCTATCTGGTGTTCCTGGCGATCAAGGTGCCGTTGTTGACGCTCGCGGCTTTTGTTATTGGTCTCGTGATCTGTATAAAGCAACGCCAGGTGGGCCATGCGTTCCTGATCTTCATGTTTTTGTTTTGGATCGTTCCTTACTCGCTCATTGGAGCCAAGTGGCTCAGGTATACGCTTTCGCTGATGCCTTTTGTTTACATGCTTGCGGCCGTTGGGCTGATAGGATTGATTCGCTGGCTCATGCCGTTGTTGTCGAGATCGCGGCGCGTCGTTGCTGTTCTTGTGGTGGGGCTATTTGTAGGTGTACCGGCATGGACCGCGTTTGCCAACGGACCTCATTACGCGCTTTACACGAATGCGCTCGCGGCAGGGAAGGCGGGTTACGTCTTCCCCCACGATGAGTTTTATGATGATGGGCTGCGAGAAGCGATAAAGTATGTTTGTGAACAGGCACCAACCGGGGCGACTATCGCGCACGAAACGCCTGCGGTTGCACGTCATTACCTGGCAGTGTTTGGACGCCCGGATCTGAATTCACAGGCAATATCGTCGAAAGAGTTTGACGTTCGAACAGTTGCGGGGCCGGTGTATGTTCTTGTGCAGCGAGGACGCACTTACTTTGAGAATCGAGAAGAGCTGGACCACGTGCGCGCACGATTTCGGCATGTTCATGATGTAAATATCAACGGTGCTAGCGCGGTTGAGGTGTACGTGGATCATTAAACGGATTTACAGGATTCACAAGAATCTTGTAAATCATGTAAATCCTGTCCAAAAAATATGAAAGTCCGAAAACGATCGCCATTCATTTATTCCCTCGCGACACTCGTCATCATGCTTGCGCTCGTCTTCGTCGCTCGGAGCTTTGTGCCGGAGCGAGTTCAAGTAACGATTCTCGGCACCACCGATCTGCACGGCAACATCAACCCCCTCGATTACTACACAAACAAGCCTGACAATCGCGGCCTCGCCAAGGTCGCGACGCTGATCAAACGCGTCCGCAAAGAACAACCAAACGTCGTACTGATCGATTCAGGCGATACGATTCAAGGCACCCCGCTCGAGTCGTTTCACGGTCGTAAAAACAACCAGCCGCGCGATCCGATGATGCTGGCGATGAGCTCGCTGAACTACGACGCGATGACCGTTGGGAATCACGAATACAACTTCGGTCTGAAGGTTTTGGAAAAGGCACGCAAGGAAGCACAGTTTCCCTGGCTTTCAGCCAACACTTACGACACCGCAACGAAGCAACCACATTACAAGCCTTACATCCTCAAAGAAGTCGCGGGGGTAAAAATCGGAATCCTTGGATTAACAACTCCCGGAATTCCCAACTGGGACAACCCGCCCAACTATGCCGGCCTCGAGTTTCATGAGCCGGTGAGCGAAGCGCGTAAGTGGGTGCCGATTTTGCGCGAGCAGGAGAAGGCCGACGTGGTCGTGATCGCGATGCACATGGGGCTTGATGAGGATCTGCGCACTGGTGAAGTGAGTCCCGGACAAGTGCCGCACGAAAACGAAGCAATCTCGATTGCGAAAGAAGTGCCGGGCGTCGATGTGATTTTCATGGGCCACACGCATCGCGACGTTCCCTCGCTCTACATCAACGGAGTTCTTTTAACGCAGGCAAATTACTGGGGACGTCATCTCGCGCGTGCCGATCTGTATTTGCAGAAGACAGGCACCGGTTGGCGCATGTATGCAAAGTCTGCGCGAACGATCGCGACTGACGATCGTGTCGAACCCGATCCGGAAATAGTTAAACTTGCCGAGCCTTACGATCGAGAAACGCAGGGCTGGTTGTCGCGAGTTATTGGTGAGTCACCGGAAGAATTGACGGCACGCGACGCGCGTTTCCGCGATACCGCCATCCTCGATCTGATTCAAAAGGTCCAAATGGAAGCCGGCAAGGCGGACGTGTCGATGGTCGCGAGTTTCAACTCGGAAGCGCGGATCGCCAAGGGTCCGGTGAGTGTGCGCGACATCGCCGGTCTTTATGTTTATGAAAACACGCTCGCGGTGCTCGAGGTCACCGGCCAGCAACTCAAAGAGGCCCTGGAGCATTCCGCGAAATACTACAAGCCTTACGTCGCAGGTAAATCTCCTCAAGACCTCGTTGACGAAAAGATTCCTGCTTACAATTTCGACATCGCCGAAGGCGTCACTTACGAGCTCGACATCTCGAAACCCATCGGACAGCGTATCCAGAACCTTCGTTTCCACGGCCAGCCACTCGCGCCCTCAAAGAAGCTTCGTCTCGCCACGAACAACTATCGCGTTAACGGCGGCGGCGGATACACGATGTACAAGGACGCGCCCGTGGTGTATCGCTCCAGCGAAGAGATTCGCGAGTTGATTATCGACTGGGTGGAGCGAAATAAAACTGTACCCGCCAAGCCCAACAACAACTGGCGCATCGTTCCGCCAGCAAATTAACCACAAAGGCACAAAGACACTAATTTAAGCTTGCAATGCTTGATTTGTGGCTTTGTGTCTTAGTCGTTGAGTCCTTAGCTGCAAAAAAAAAACAAAGCGGCAAGGGCGAGGGAGCGGGAACTTGCCGCTTTGTTTTCAGCGGGGCGGGGTGAGAAGTGTACAGGGCTTGTTCTGGGCAACTCGCCCACTACCTTGTCCGATAACCCCGCCATTCAACCCTCGTTCGTCATTTACCCTTAACGCGTAATTCCCGCCAACACTCCCTCAATTTATTTTTCCAGTGTTAGAATTGCGGCCTTTGAAGGTCGCCCACTTCAAACCTACAACTCTCGAATGGATCCGGCCGGAAAGAGATAACTAATGACGACCTGTTCGTCTGAAGGCATCACTCAACTTCTCGAAAGATGGACCAACGGCGATGCGAAAGCACTCGAGCAATTGATGCCGCTCGTCTACAACGAATTACACAGACTCGCCGTACACTACCTCCGCCACGAACGCCGCGAACATACCCTGCAACCCACCGCGTTGGTGAACGAGCTTTACCTGAAAATCTTCGATCAACAAAGAATGAACTGGCGCAATCGAGCGCAGTTTTTTGGCGTCGCGGCCCAATTAATGCGACGCATTCTGGTCGATCATGCTCGCGCGCATTACTCCTCCAAGCGCGGGGGCGATCGTTATTGCGTATCGCTAAGAAACATCGCGGCTTTTGGCGCTCAGCCTGATGCTGACCTGCTGGCGCTTCACGATCTTCTCAACCGTCTCGAGGAGGTTGACCCCACTCAAGCCCGCATTGTGGAGCTGCGCTTTTTTGGCGGCCTGACGATAAAAGAGACAACGGAGGTAATGCAGATTTCCCACGCAACCGTCGAGCGCGAATGGCGCACGGCCAAAGCGTTTCTGAAGCGTGAGCTTACCAGGGCGAGAAATTCTTCTTGAGGGACTTAGGTCGCGGATCTCGCGTTATAGTCGTGCACCTTGCTCTCAACAACCCCCAATATTGACATGATCACCCATGACAGATGGCAACGAATAAAAGAGATATTTCAATCCGCTCAGGAGCTTGGAGCTGCCGAGCGTGTCGAGTTTCTCAATGAGGCTTGCGCCGGCGATGAGTCGCTCCGCGAAGATGTCGAAGCCTTGTTGACTGCAGATGCCAGTAACGAGGATTTTCTAAGCACTCCCGCGTATGAATTTGCCGCCGGCATTCTCGCAGATCGAGAAAGTGAGTTTTCTGCCGGAACCAAAGTAGGCCGCTACACGATTCTGTGTCCGTTAGGCGCTGGCGGCATGGGCCAAATCTATCTCGCCGAAGATGCACAGCTCGGTCGCAAGATTGCCCTCAAACTCATTGCACCGGAATTCGCAACGGATCCCCGTCGCGTGCATCGTTTTGAACAGGAAGCACGCGCCGCCTCGGCGCTTAATCATCCCAACGTTTGCGTGATCCACGAGATTGAAGTGACCGACACCGGCCGGCATTTCATCGCGATGGAATACATCCAGGGCGTAACTCTGCGCGATCAATTATCGCGTGGACCACTCAGTGTTTTTGAAGCTCTGAATGTTGCTGTTCAAGTTGCCACGGCACTCTCCAGCGCTCACGCTACAGCCATCGTTCATCGTGATATCAAACCTGAGAACATAATGCTGCGCCCCGACGGCTACGTGAAGGTCCTCGACTTCGGACTCGCGAAGCTCACCGAGATTCTGCCCGAACAACCGCGCTTGCAAGACGCTTCTACAAACGTGCTTACCGAGGCAGGAACGCTGATGGGGACAGTGAAGTACATGTCTCCCGAACAGTTGCGTAAGGCACGGGTCGATGAGCGAACCGATATCTGGAGTTTGGGTATCGTGCTCTACGAGATGCTGACGGGTGTCACGCCGTTCGAAGCGCCGTCGTCAAACGAGATGGTGGAACTGATATTGGATCCCCGGCCCGCTCCGCTTCTTCCGGCTGAATTACCCAGCCGTCTTCAGGAGATTGTAAAGAAGGCGCTCGAGAAGGATCGTGCCTCCAGGTATCAAACGATCACAAAGCTTGCTTCCGATCTGAAGACGTTGCAAATGGAGCTGCATCGCCAGGCGGAAGGCGACCTCGACCTATCCCATAAAATTCCGCCCCTGTTAGTCTCGTACAGGCCTCACGGCAACGAACAAAGAACTCGTAGGATTGACTCGGCAATACTTAGTCGCCTGAAATCACATGCAATCTCGACTGCGGATTCTCTATTAAGTGAAATCCGGTCACACCCGAAGGCGGCGTTTTTCACCGGCGCAACGGGCGTCCTTGCCTTTCTTTTGCTTCTCCCCGGTGTAGCGCGCCTCATTAACCCTTCCAGCGACCGGCAACAAATAACGAAGTCCGTGCCGGCGACGAGCATGAATCCAGTTACTAACGCCGGGACCTCCGTCTACTCGGCAATCTCGGCCGATGGCAAACAAGTTGCCCACACGGAGGAGCAGGGCGGGAGGCAACGTCTTGTCGTAACGAATACGGCGACCTTCGCCACCGATGTTGTTGTGCCTCCAGCCGAGGTTCAGTACCTCGGTCTCTCTTTTTCACGGGACAACAACTATCTCTATTTCACGCGAAAAGAAAACAGTGGCGGCATTCTCTACCGGGTGTCGCTGCCTGGCAGCGTTCCGGTAAAAGTAAAAGACCGGGTCGATAGCCCCATAAGCTTTTCGCCCCAGGGCGATCGGTTTGCTTTTGTTCGTTACGATGCGGCAAAGGGCGAATACTCGTTGATGCTCTCGGACGTCGATGGGGGAACAGAACAAACGATTGCCACTCGCAGAGGTGGTGACAAATTTTCCGTGTACGGCGTTGCCTGGTCGCCTGACGGGAGCACGATTGTTTGTCCGGCAAGTAGCTGGGCCAACGGCCATCACGTGGGATTGGTTGCATTCAATCTGAAAGAACGACGCGAGTTTACAATCGGAGATCAATCGTGGTTCTCAATTTTACAGCTTGCGTGGCAGGACGACATGAGCAGCCTGGTTGTCAGCGCGAGAGAGCGGCCGGCTACACCTCACCGGCTGTGGCGGATCGCTTATCCATCGGGAACAGCTCAGAGAATCACCGACGATCTGGCTGAATACACGACGGTAAGTTTGTCAGGCGATAAGATTGTTGCCGTACGAACAGATCGCTCCTGGAAAATCTGGGTTGCATCTCTGGACGATTTCGCGCGGGCGCGCGCAATCGTTTCCGGAGTTGGTCTCAACTATGGCCTGAGCTGGACCGCCAGGGGAAATATCGTGTTCTCGTCGATGGCCCAGGACAGATTGAACATCTCGCGAGTTGACGCAGACGGTTCGAATCAAGTCCAGCTTACGGCAAACTCCGGAGACAACTACAACCCGGCAGCTTCCGCGGATGGTCGTTTCATAGTGTTTGCGTCCAGTCGCAACAACGGAAGATTCAACATCTGGCGAATAAATACCGAAGACGGCAGCGACGCCAAACAACTCACTTTTACTGACGGCAACTTCTACCCTTCGGTCTCACCAGACAATCAATGGGTCGCTTACGATAATCAACTCGAGTCGAAAGTGAGTATTTGGAAAGTGCCGCTGGAAGGCGGTGAGCCGGTAAGAGTCGGCGAGAAATACCGCATGCCTGTATTTTCACCCGACAGTCAATTCATCGCTGGTCGCTATCATCTCGGATCAGACTCGAGAGATGTTGCCATCTTTTCGGCCCAGGGTAGCGAGCCGTTGAAGCAGATGCCGGTTCCGATTCTCGATTGGCAGCGTGTTCAGTGGCTCGATGGCCATACGCTTAGCTACATAAAAAATGTAGATGGATATTCAAACCTCTGGAGCTACGATCTCGACTCGGGGACGGAAAAGCAACTCACCCACTTCAACAGCGATCAGATCTACGCGTATGCCTGGTCACCCGACTACAAGCAAGTCGCTTGTCAGCGTGGGGGTAAGACCAGCGACGTGACAATAATTAGCAGCGAACGGTAAGCAAGTTATCACCGTTCGCTGCTTCTTTGACGAGAGACAGCATCAACGACACTCCCAGTTAAGAAGTGGGTTTTTTAGCAAAGTTGGAACCGCAGCCTGGCGGATCGATTTCTGCAACCCTTTCACTGGTGTAGTAAGCTTTGTCGAACGGCTCGTTTATTAGCTCGAGGTCTTGTTGAGACAAAACATTATTGTTCGCCAACGCGTCTCTTAACGCTTCGAAGGCTTCAATGACATGCCAGTCTACGTAACAAAGCGCGCCGTTGATGTTTCGTTGTCCATCATTAATCGCGTGTTGAGAGTTCATCACAGTGTCCATCACGATCCTCCTGGGCTCGTTGGCCGATAGCTCATTGGGTGAGTTGTTCAGATCTGCGCTTAAGTGAGATGCCGCTTCAAGCGAGCGTTCTTGAGTGTCCATCACAGTCCTCCTGGGCCGGTTGGCCGATAGCTTATTGGGTGAGTTGTTCAGATCTGCGCTTAAGTGAAATGCCGCTTCAAGGGAGTTAAGCGCGAGATACTGAACCTGTCAAAGGTTATGGACTGGCTTCTCTTCAGCTAACAGCAACAGGAGGCTGCTGACCGAGTGACTAAAACTTCAAGCCCTGCCGCTGGTCCAAAGACCCTTTGGGCGTTTAGTTCCTGCTTGTGCGTACTAACGCGAAAACCGGGCCAAAATTCCCTCAGGTAAGAATAAAAATCCGAAACGGCAACCCGGGGGCGCTGGGTTGCCGTTCTGGTGTGGGAGAGAAAATAAGTCGTTCACTTCACGACCCATTTTCTTCTGCGGGCGTGCGTTGCATTCCTGCTAGGCGATACGCGTGCCACGCGATCTGCTAGTGTTTCTTCTTCAAAGACCATCGATTTACTATCCAAAGAGATAGTCTCGCTAACATTTCGGATACAGATTGCATTATTAACAAGGACAAAGGTGATCCTGTTCAATCGTGTAATCCTGTAAACTATTGACTTATGCCGCCCCGTCTCGCAGCAATCTCGGGCAAACTAAAGGGAGCGATCTTCGCCATCAACGAAGAGACGCTGATCATCGGCCGCGAAACCAACGCGGATCTTTGTATTGCCGACGCCTCAGTCTCACGCCGTCACTCCAAGATCGAAAAGAAAGAAGAAGGCTTTGTAATCACTGACCTCGAAAGTCTCAACGGCACTTTCATCAACGACGTCCCCGTCAAGACTCGTCTGCTCGAGCACGGCGATCGTGTGCGCATCGGGGAGTCGCAGTTTCTCTTTCTTACACATGAAGGCGAAGCGACTTCGAAGTCGAGTGACGTCAGGCTCGACGAGGCTCACGTAGCCAGCGGATCGACTGTCCAGATTCGTTTTGACGACGCGGTCTACCTCATGGCGCGCGACCTGAGCATTCTGCTGAAGGTCAGCACCACGATTAATTCGATCCGCGGTCTCGACGATCTGCTGGAACGTTTACTGGAACTGCTCTTCGAGGTTGTTCCGGCCCAGCGCGGCGCAATCCTGCTGACAAACGAAGGCTCCTTTGAGACGAGTTTGGTTTTTGGACTCGATCGCGTTCAGGGGAAAGACAAGGCAGTTAACGTCAGCCGAACGGTTGTTCAGCAGGTGCTGAGAGATGGTGTCGCATTGTTGGCGAGCGACGCGGCAGTTGATCCAACGCTTGCCACCCAAAGCTTGATCGCCGCGCGGGCGCATTCCGTTATGTGTGTGCCGCTAATCGTGTTCGGTCGCAAGCTGGGCGTGGTTTATCTCGACACTACTCAGGCCCGCGATCAATTCAACCGCGATCACTTGCAACTCGTCGCCGCGATCGCCGGTATCGCGGCTGTGGCTATCGAAAACGCGCGTCACTTCGAGTGGCTGCAGACTGAGAACGAGCGTTTGCTCGCCGATGTAAACATCGAACACAACATGATAGGCGAAGGCCCTGCCATGCAACGCGTCTATCACTTCATTTCAAAGGTGGCCCCGAAGGATTCGACCGTGCTGATCTCCGGCGAGAGCGGCACGGGGAAAGAGCTGGCCGCGCGCGCGATTCATCGCAATAGCCAGCGCGCACAGAAACCGTTTATGGCCGTAAACTGCGCGGCGCTCAATGAGTCGCTGTTGGAAAGCGAATTGTTCGGCCATGAGAAGGGTTCGTTCACCGGTGCCTTCGCGCAGAAGAAGGGCCGGCTTGAAGTTGCTGATGGCGGCACAGTCTTTCTGGATGAGATTGCTGAGTTGACGCCACCGCTGCAAGTAAAACTTCTACGCGTGTTGCAGGAGAGAGAGTTTGAACGGGTTGGAGGAACAACGACGATCAAAGTCGATCTGCGTTTGATCGCCGCCACGAATAAGAACCTCGAGGAGGCGATTGAAGCGGGCGAGTTTCGACAGGACCTTTACTACCGCCTCAACGTTGTTTCGCTCGAGATGCCGCCGCTCCGCGAGCGACGCGAAGACATCATGCTGCTGGCGAATTATTTCGCGGATAAATACGGCGCGAAGTGCAATAGAAGGTTGCAGGGATTCTCGGCTGAGGCTCGCGCTTGTTTGACTGCTTACGACTGGCCCGGCAACGTGCGCGAGCTGGAGAATGCGATTGAGCGCGCGGTTGTGCTGGGGACCACCGATTTGATCTTGCCGGAAGACTTGCCTGAGGCACTGCTCGAGCGGGAGACTGCCGCGCCGGCGCAGTCGCGAATCGGTTATCACGAGGCGGTGGTTCAAACCAAGAAACAGATTATTCTGCGAGCTATCGAAGAGGCGAAAGGCAATTACACCGAAGCCGCGAAGCTCCTCGGCGTTCATCCAAATTACCTGCACCGGCTGATTCGTAACCTGAACTTGCGGGCCCAACTTAAGCAGCAGGCGTGATCTGCCCTTGGAAAGGGGTCAGTACCACCTGCGGTAGCGGGTGGGTGCGTAGCCGGGCACCGAACTGCTTGAGCGCTGCGCACCCACCCGCTACCGCAGGTGGTACGGACTGCGCCCAACCTGCCGCCGTTGGTCCAAAGGAAATCGTTTCTTTGGTCCAGACGACAACATTTTTCTGGAGAAATCGCTGCAATAGACATTTCATCCTCTTCGTACTAACAAGACGCAACTGGGAATTAGAGGCTAGCGGTGGAAAGATACGCGTAGGCCCTTGACTTAGGAGCAATGCCGCACTAGAATCCGCGCTGCTAATTCGCCACAACCTGCACCCTCCAGGTCTCGATGCTGTTTAGAAGGTGCTGGCCCAATCAAAGAGTCGCCTGACGCAGTTCTCGCTGGAGTTACCAATCCTGTATTTTGGTTCCCCCTGGCAATGACTAAGTAGGACGCTCTCGTCAGAAGCCTGGCCTCGCAAGCTAAAGGTTATCTGTCAAACGCCCGATGTGGCGGTTTCCGATTCCCATTCGATCAAGGGGTCAACCCGTGTCCTTTAACTTAGATCGTGCCGACCTTTCAGACGCGGTAAAAACCGTAGTACCAGCCCAGTCTTTAAACTTCCCAAACACAACCATTAACGACAACAAAGGAGTTTCAGATGCCTCGCATTCAAACCCCCAACCGTTTCAGCTTCCGCAAAAACTCAAAATTAACTAAATCGACTAGACATGTTGTGCCATTGTTGATCGCAGGCGTTGCCCTGTTGGCAGCGGTTGTGTTCTCAGTGTCAGTCGAGTCCAGGAGCGGAGGATGGTTATGGAAGGCGCAGCCGAGCACTTCTCCCAAGGCTAGCGACGCTGCGAAAGTGGCCAGCAACCCAACTACGCACTCAAACACTGTAACTCCTTCTTTGGGACTAGGGCCTAGGCTTGCCGCTCCGGTAGCTCCCACCGTGACGGCCACCAAGAACGACTCCTTATTTACCGATGTCGATAATGACGGTAAGGCCGATCCGGGCGATACAATCAAGTACACCGTTTCCATTGGCGCCAGTGGTCAGGACGCTACCGGAGTGACGTTCACCGACACGGTGGATCCGAATACCACTATTGTCGGCGGCACGACTGCCGCGTCGCCCGTCGCCTCCAATGACACTTTCCCTGTGACCGTAGTCGGCAATGTAAGAATTAATTCGGCGAATCTGGCTACCCCATTCAGCGTTGTTGCGAATGATTTTCTGGGAGTCAATCCGACCTCGACGATTAGCGCTTTCGACGCTACCACGGCAAATGGTGGGCAGGTCGTCATGACGACGTCGGGGGCCGACATCGGTAAGTTCACATACAACCCACCAGCGGGATTCGAAGGCACCGATACTTTTACGTACACGCTCAGCGACAATGCGAACGTAACGAGTGCCGCGTCAAACCGCACGGCGACAGTTTCGATCACCGTCAGCGGCATGATCTGGTTTATCAATAACACTGCTTCCTGCCCCTGCGACGGTCGTTTGACAAATCCATTTAATACCCTGGCCTCGTTCGATGCCATCAACGATAGCGTCGATAGCGGCCTTAGTCATCATCCGGCGATAAATGACAATATCTTTGTCTACGAGAGTGCGACCGATTACGTCGGGCCAGTGACCTTGGAGAATGGCCAGAAATTCATCGGACAAGATGCGACCGCAACTCTTTCTTCGATTACACTCCTCACTCCGCCGACGGGCAGCGATCCGTTGCCATCACCAAACCCCACTTCCGCGATCGTAAACATCACGGGCAACGGAATTACTGTAGGTTCGGGCAATACGTTGCGTGGCTTTACGGGGGGCAATGCAACCTCGGATATCAATGGCACCAGCTTCGGCACACTGAACGTTTCAGAGGTGACGTTGAACGGCACCGGGAATGCGCTGAATCTCACGACTGGTACCCTAAATGGCAGCTTCGCAAGCATCTCGTCCACGAACAGCGCAACTACCGGAATCAGTCTGAGTGGCGTCGGCGGTAGTTTGACTACTGGCTCGACCACTGTCACGAACTCTACCGGCATCGGTATCAGCGTAAACGCCTCCAGCGCCGCGCTGAGCTTCGCCGCTACGTCCGTAACAGGATCAGGCAACACGGGAATCAGCCTGACTACGAACACTGGCGCAATCACTTTCGGCGCCCTGACTATCACGCCCGATGCGAACCAACGCGGGTTGCTCGCGACGGACAACACTCAGACCATCACGATCCCGAGCGGTACTGTCAGCACGACCGGAGCAGTGGCGGTCGAGATCACGAAAGCCACTGGCACGACGCCGCTGAGCGTCTCGCTGACCAGCGTTTCAGCGAATGGTGGGACGAACGGAATTGTTCTAACGAATACTAACGGGAGTTTCACCATCACCGGGGGTGCCAACACCTCTGTCGGCGGCAACAGTTCCGGTGGAACTATTCAGAATGTGACGGGTCACGCCATTGCGATGTCCAACGTGCAAAACCCGTCGTTTACCAACATCAATATCCAAAGTGCGGGACGTAGCGGCGTAGACGGGCAGCAAGTCACCAATTTCACGCTCGCCAATTCGACGATTAACAACGTCGGTACAGCGGCGGCGGGCCCGTTCGACGAGAGCAACATCTCGTTCAACGATGGCGGCACGTTTACCACGACTACACTTAGCGGCGTTGTATCAATCACGCAGAACATACTGACCAACGCTCGCCGTCACGGCATACAGATCGAGAACGGTTCGGGCACGATCAGTAATCTGACGATCACGAACAATACCCTGACGAGCTCTACGAATGCGACAGTATCGTTGGGCACGGCCATTCTGGTAGTGCCGCAGGGCTCTGCCGGGACCACAGCGCATCTGACCACGGGCAACATCAGCAATAACACGATCACGAACTTCCCCAGCGGCGAAGGTATTGCCCTGCTGGGTGGCAGCGGTAACACCAGCAACAACACTTCCTCGACTCTGGGTGCGAACGGCACGCCGATTAACATCACCAACAACACCATCGCTGGTCAGGCAGCGGCCGCATCGCACCTCGGCTCTAACGCGATTCGCGCCAGCATGAACAGCCAGGTCGGCGTGATGAACGTCAACATTAATTGCAACGGCAAAACTACCAGCGGCTGCACGGCCACTGGCCCAATCACGAATATTCAGGGCCAGGGCATCAGCGTTTTCGCCGGCGGTACGATCACAGGTACGGCCACCATCACCAACAACGTGATCATCGCGAATCAGACACTTGGCGCTGGTACGCAGGGACTGGCGTTGCAAGTTGACGATGGTCCGGCAGGCCTTGGCACATCGGCGGCTAACTACAACACCACGATCTCAAACAATAGCGTCAGCAACTATGAAGGCAATGGCATTCGTGTTATTGCGCGCGCATCGTTGGGGTTCCTGGATGCGACGATCCAAAACAACACGGTGGGGACTCCGATTCTTGCGAACCGCAATGGCATCCGCGTTGACTCGGGTAGTTCCGTAGGCGATGTCGGGGTCTGCATGAACATGACGGGTAACACCAGTGCCGGCAGTGGTGTGAATGCGGGCATCGGTCTCCGCAAACAGGGAACGGTTGCGACCACCAACGACTTTGGCGTCGTCGGCTTATCACCGTCTCCGGCTACGGATGTACAGACCGCAGCGTTTGTTTCTGGCCTCAATCCGGCGGGCAACGGCGTTGACATTCTCTCGGGTAACAATTTTGTGAGTTGCACCCAGACGGCTGCTCCCATCACTGCAAGTAGTCTGAAGAGCGAGACTTCTTCCGAAAGCCTGACAACGCAAGCCCAATCTTCAGGACGCGACAGCATTTTGTGGGCAAGCAAGGGTGAAAACAACGATCCGCAGCATGTTAAGAGCCTGACGGAGTCAGAAGTTTCCGCAATGGCCCAAGCTGCTATCGCGAGGTGGGCAGAGGCAGGACTCTCAGCTACAGAGTTTGCTAAGCTTCAGGGTCTTACGTTTGCGGTTGCGAACCTGCCGGCTGGCCAACTGGCAACTGCGAACTCCAACAAGATTACGTTGGACGAGACGGCCGCGGGTTACGGCTGGTTCTTTGACACCACACCAATGGATGACAGCAGCAAGTTTGAAGTTCCAGTGACAAATCAGGAACTACAGGCCACCGAACAAAGCGCCGCCTATGGCCATATCGATCTGTTGACTGTTCTTATGCGTCAGCTTGGTTTGCAAGTGAGCAAAGGCCAGTCAGCACAGAAGGGACCGCTAGCCTGGTTGATGGAGGGCTCGCTGGATACCGGCACGAGGCGCGCTCCTGCATTCAAGGTGACTACGGTCGGCAAGGCGAAATCAGCTCCGAACGCGACAGTAGCCAAGCAAGTCCGCGCTACGACTGAAACACAGAAGCGCGATGCGAGCTATCAACAAGTCGCTTCGCTGAGAGGCCCACGTAATTCGCGCGTCGTGAGAAATCACGCCATGCGAGCTGCGGCGCCGACTCCTTTCGCTGACGTCCTGATCAATATCGGAAATCTCCCGGCCGGTAAGACCACTACGATTGTTTTCAACGTCACGGTCAACAATCCGTACCTGGGGGCCACAAACCAGGTCTCCAACCAAGGCACGGTCTCCGGAGGCAACTTTGCCAGTGTATTGACCGACGACCCGGGCACGGGTGCGCTGAACGACCCGACCCTGACCACGATTGATCAACCGGATGTGACCGTGGCAGTGTCACCGAGCGCGGTGGACGAGGATGGGGCGACAAACCTCGTCTACACGTTCACGCGCGAAGGATCGACTGCTGCTAGCCTGACGGTGAACTTCAGCGTCGGCGGAACAGCCACTTTCGGCACCGACTACACGCAAACAGGCGCGGCCACCTTCACCGCCTCCTCCGGCACGGTGACCATCCCTGCCGGCAGTTCCACAGCCACCGTGACGCTCGATCCGACTGCGGACAGTACTGTCGAATCCAACGAAACGGCGATTCTGACTGTTACATCAGGCGCGAGCTATGATGTGGGCAACCCCGCTGCGGCGACCGGGACAATCACCAACGACGACACGGACGTGACGGTGGCAGTGTCACCGTCCTCGGTTGAAGAGGACGGGGCGACGAACCTCGTCTACACGTTCACGCGTACTGGTGTCACCACCGGCGCGCTCACCGTCAACTTCTCGGTCGGCGGTACGGCCACCTTCAACACCGACTACACGCAGACGGGCGCGGCGACGTTTACCGCCACCGACGGCACGGTGACCTTTGCCGCCGGCAGCTCCACTGCAACGGTGACGGTTGACCCGACGGCCGACAATGTGGTCGAACCCAACGAAACAGTGATCCTGACCGTGACGGCAGGGACGGGCTACAACGTCGCCAACCCCAGCGCGGCCACCGGCACGATCACCAACGACGACGCGGACGTTTCTATCGCAGTGTCGCCGTCCGCGGTAGAGGAAGACGGAGCAACGAACCTCGTCTACACCTTCACTCGCACCGGTGACACCACCGGCACGCTCGTGGTGAACTTCACGATCGGCGGGACGGCCGATCCCAGCAACGACTACACGCAAACCGGTGCAACCACGTTCACCGCGCCCAACGGCACGGTGACCTTTGCCGCTGGCAGCTCCACCGCTACGGTGACGGTTGACCCGACGGCGGACGCGACGGCTGAGGCGAACGAGACGGTCATCTTTACGCTCGCTGCAGGTGCCGACTACAACGTCGGCGCGCCCAGCGCGGCCACCGGAACTATTAACAACGACGACACCTCCGTGTCAGTGGCGGTGTCGCCGGGCGCAGTGAACGAGGACGGGGCGACCAACCTCGTCTACACTTTCACCCGCAGCGATTCCAGCGGCACGCTCACGGCCAACTTCTCGGTCGGCGGGACGGCCACCTTCAGCACCGACTACACGCAGACGGGCGCGGCGACGTTTACCGCGTCCACCGGCACGGTAACCTTTGCTGATGGCAGCACGACGGCCACAGTGACCGTTGATCCGACGGCCGACTCCACGGTCGAGCCCGACGAGACGGTGATCCTGACTGTCACTGGTGGAACCGGCTACACCGTCGGCGCCCCCGCTGCAGCGACCGGCACGATCACCAACGACGACACGGACGTGACGGTAGCTGTATCCCCGTCATCGACCGCCGAGGACGGTGCGACGAACCTCGTCTACACATTCACGCGTACCGGCGTTACCACCAGTCCGCTAACAGTCAACTTCTCGGTCGGCGGGACGGCCACCTTCAGCACTGACTACACCCAGCTCGGCGCGACGACCTTCACCTCGTCTACCGGGACGGTGGACTTCAGCGCCGGCAGCTCGACGGCGACCGTGACGGTTGATCCAACGGCAGACAACACAGTCGAACCCGATGAAACGGTGATCCTGACCGTGACTTCCGGCAGCTACAACATCGGCGCGCCCAGCGTGGCGACCGGCACCATCACCAACGACGATTCGAGCGTCAGCATAGCGGTGTCGCCGTCCGCGGTGGATGAGGACGGGGCAACCAACCTCGTCTACACCTTCACCCGCACCGGCAACACCACCAGCGCCCTGACCGTGAACTTCTCGGTCACCGGCACGGCTGACACCACCGACTACACGCAGACGGGCGCGGCGAGCTTTACCCCGCCCACTGCAACAGTGACATTCGCAGCCGGCAGTTCGACGGCGACCGTTACGATCGATCCGACGGCTGACACCACAACCGAACCGGATGAGACGGTAATCCTGACCGTGACTTCTGGCACCGGCTATGAGGTCGGCGCGCCCAGCGCGGCCACCGGCACTATCAACAACGACGATAACTCCGTGTCGGTGGCGGTATCACCAGGTGCGGTGAACGAGGACGGGGCGACCAACCTCGTCTACACCTTCACCCGTGGAGACTCCACCGATGCGCAGACGATAAACTTCTCGGTCGGTGGAACGGCCACCTTTAACACCGACTACACGCAGACGGGCGCGGCCACGTTCGGCGCGACCGGCACGGTAAGCTTCGCTGCCGGTAGTCTGACGGCCACCGTGACTGTCGATCCGACGGCCGACAACACAGTCGAACCCGACGAGACAGTCATCCTTACGGTGACCGCCGGCACGGGCTACAGCATCGGCGCGCCCAGCACGGCCACGGGCACGATCACTAACGACGACACAAACGTCACAGTGGCGGTGTCCCCGAGTTCCGTCGCGGAGGACGGAGCGACCAATCTCGTCTACACGTTCACACGTACCGGCGTGATCTCAGGCGCACTGACGGTGAACTTCAGTGTTGGCGGGACGGCCACCTTCAACACCGACTACACGCAGAGCGGCGCAGCCAGCTTCACTCCGCCCACTGGGACGGTGACGTTCGCTGCCGGCAGCTCGACGGCGACGGTGACGGTTGACCCGACGGCTGACGGCGCAGCGGAAGGCGACGAGACGGTGATCCTGACGCTGGCAGCGGGTACTGGCTACAACGTCGGCGCGCCCAGCGCGGCGACCGGCACCATTACCAACGACGACACGGAGGTGAGTGTGGCGGTATCACCGTCCTCGGTGCTTGAGGATGGGGCGACCAACATGGTCTACACCTTCACGCGCACCGGCATCATCTCGGGTGCGCTTACGGTCAACTTCTCGGTCGGCGGGACGGCAGTCTTCGCACCCCCGGGCGGCGATTACACGCAGACCGGCGCGGACACCTTCGCTAACGCCGGTTCCGGCACAGTCACATTCCTCGCCGGCAGTTCGACGGCGACAGTCACAGTTGATCCGTTCGGAGACGCGGACCTGGAGCCCAACGAGACGGTAATCCTGACGGTGACCGCAGGTGCGGGCTACACTGTAGGCTCGCCCAATTCGGCCACGGGTACCATCCTGAACGATGACAACAGCCCGCCGACGATCGCGGTCGGCTATGGTCAGTGCGGCGGCGACGGGTCGAGTGGCACGGTGAACCTCATCGTCGGCGACGTGGAGACACCTGCGGGCAGTCTGACCCTGAGCGCTACCTCATCGAACACCGCAGTGGTACCGCTTAATAAAATCACGTTCGGCGGCAGCGGGGCCAACCGCACGCTGAGGGTCGTTGCTCAGATGCAGAGCAGCATCGCGTTCTCGGATCTCACCATCACGGTGAGCGACGGAACATTCACGAGCTCGATCAACGTCAGAGTCATCGTCGGCACCAACAAGGCCGAGACGATCAACATCGGCACGACCACAGTGGGCACCGATATAATCTTCGGCGGTAACGGAGACGACACGATCAACTCTGGGGCCGGTAACGACCTGATCTGTGGCGGCAACGGCGGCGGCACGATCAACGGCGGCCTCGGCGACGACACGATTGACGGCGGCAACGGCAACGACAACCTCATTGGTGGGGACGGCAACGACCTCATCCTCGGCGGGGGTGGTAATGACACCCTTAATGGCGGGAACGGCAACGACATCCTCGACGGCGGGTCGGGTAACGACACGCTGACCGGAGGGCCGGGCGCTGACACCTTTATCGGCGGCTCGGGCACCGACAATGTGACCGACTTCACGCCGGCTCAGGGCGATACCAAGGATGGAACGGTAGAGATTGCCTCGCTGTTCGTAGCAAACGATTGGGGCAACGGCGGGGTGTTAGCTTACCTCGCCTTACCACCTCGGTGGTGGGTCAGCCCATTCCCACCGCCGGCTAATTATTTCGTGATGGGCGGTGGTCCGAGGATCCGCAACAAGCAGTAACACTTAATTTGAACCTTAAAAAATCCGTGTAATCTGTGGCAAGTTTTAGCCGCGGATTACACGGATTACTACTGATTATGACCGCTCCATTGACTGAAGCAGAATTCTCCAAACACCTGAACACGAAATTTCGCGTTGCAAGCGAACAGCCGATCGAACTCGAATTGGTGGAAGTAAAAGGCTATCTAAGCAAGGAGCACGAGCAAACCGGGATGGAAAGGTTCTCCGCCTTCTTCAATGGTCCACGCGAGCCTTTTCTGCGGCAACGCGTCTATGCGCTGGAACACGATCAAATGGGTGCTTTCGAATTGTTTCTGGTGCCGATAGCGCAAGTTGAGAATGGGTTTCGCTACGAGGCGGTGTTCAATTATTTCAAAGAGAAGTAGCTTCAACTGGGACGCCATTCCATGTGTTTATAAGCGCCAAAGTCCTCGATCTGCTTAAATCCCAGCCGTTCATAAAACCGCTCGGCATTATTATTCAGCACGAACACCATGTGACGCAGTACCTTGCCTTGCCTGGCGGCTTCCTGCATTAGACTGCGCAATAGTGCAGTGCCGACACCTCGGTTCTGGAACTGCGGCAGCAAAGCGATATCGAGAAGACGGATCTGTTCGTTATCGCTTCCTACCCAGATCCGTCCTGCGGGTTGCTGGTCTACCAGAATGACGTCGTAAGCAGCATCAGGAAATCGCGCTTCATATTCGCGTCGCTGTAGATCAAGCTGCCAACGCAGGAACACTTCTTTCTGACCCTCGGCCCACTCAACTTGTGAGAGTTCATCTTCACGCGTGCTCGCGTAGACCGACAACAGGAATTGATTGTCGCTGTCAGAGACTGGACGGAGTTCAACCGTGCCGCCATCTGCGAGCTGAAAAGTCTCAGTCCAGCTTTGCATGAGGCGACAATACCACACGAGCAGTATTTAGCCGCTGATTTTCGCGGATGAACGCGGATGAGATCCGCGTTCATCCGCGGCTAAATACTTAAACCAAGTGATTGATGATCGCTGTGTGCTTGGCCCCTTCTTCAGAGTGAATCATGAAGAGGTCGAAGTTGCCGAGCTTGCTGTGCTTCAGGCTATGAAACCCGTTGGTGGCTGGAAGTCGCTTTACTGCGTGAAACCGCAATGAAAAGCAATCTGTGCGGGCGATCCTGCCAGTGGTAATACCATGGGATGTGGGCTGAGAATCCTCGAGCGCCACCAGCTTTAGATCAACCATTTGCTTTCCAACGCGCACGCGAAAGATATCGCCCACACAACGCGCAAACATTTCACGGCTGTAGGAATGCGTGGAGTTAGCGTTAACGGGGTTGTTTGACAGGGAGTTTCGGCCGAAGGCAAAGGTACTGGGCTTCAACACGAGAGCAGCAGACAGTACGGCGCTTGATGTTAAAAACTTACGTCGCGAAACGGACATTTGTATCTCCTTATCGAAGGTAGGAATTCTTAGTGGATTGTTAGCGGGTGGGGTCTGCTTATCGAATGGTGAGATTGGGGCGGCGTGGATTAGATGGTCCAGCCATGAGCAGTGTATTGAGTGTCGGGGTGTTTGACAATAGTTAAATTCCGCCCAAGGTTTAGCTTGATATTCTGAGGCACTGCGAGTAGAATCTCCGCCGCTTCAGTGCAGCATTCTTTCAGTGCCCTCAAGCAGGTTTTGTTCCCAAGGTCTTCAGCTAAGCATTTCAGATCGCACCGGTTTCACTTTCCTGAGAACCCTGACGTTCGTTTTCGTCAAATATGTCACAAAAAATTCACGAACGGACGCCTCCCATGAAGGCCGGTGACAGTAGTTCTCGAAGCTAAATCTACGAGGAGTCAATATGGCAGAACCTTTTTTGTCTGAACTAAGAATCATGAGTTTTGTGTTTGCCCCCAAAGGTTGGGCTCTTTGTAACGGGCAACTTCTACCCATAAACCAGAACCAAGCCCTCTTTTCTTTGTTAGGCACGACATTCGGTGGCGACGGCCGCGTTAACTTCGCCCTCCCCGATCTACGCGGGCGCGTGCCGATTCATGTTGGCAGTGGTCATACGCTGGGTGAAAAAGGCGGTGAGCAGGCGCACACGCTTTCAATTGCGGAACTGCCGCAGCATGTACACGTACTTAACGGCACGGATAACGCCTCAGTAAATACACCCGCCAACAACTCAGTCCTGGGCAAGTCTGCCCCGCAGCCTTGTTATGGCGGCCCAACCAGCTTGGTAGCGATGAACCCGGCTTCCATCGCCAATGTAGGAGGTTCCCAAGCCCACCTCAACATGCAACCGTTCTTAACGTTGTCATTCTGCATCGCTTTGCAGGGCATATTCCCATCGGCCACTTAGAGAGGAGAACGCACTTAAATGGCTCAACCATACGTTGGTGAAATCAGAATGTTTGCTGGCAACTTCGCTCCTGCGGGATGGATGTTCTGCGAAGGCCAGCTACTCCCAATTTCCGAGAATGAGACGCTCTTTCAATTGATCGGCACGACCTACGGTGGCGACGGGCAAAGTACATTTGCATTGCCCGACCTTCGTGGCCGCGTTCCACTGCATCAAGGCAACGGCTTTATTCTTGCCGAGACTGGCGGTGCCGAAGAAATAACACTGACGGTCCAACAAATTCCGGCTCATTCGCACCCATTGCTCGGTTCCAGTGCAAACGTAACTACAGCCAGCCCCACGGGTATGGTTGGAGCACGCGTCACGGTGGCTGCCGTGTTCCCGTACGGCAACGATAATCCAGCCCAGCCCATATCGCCGCTGGCCGTCGGCTCCGTAGGTGGCAGTCAGCCGCACACTAACTTTCAACCGTACCTCTGCATCGATTTCATTATTTCGCTGTTTGGGATCTTCCCAAGTCCGACTTGATCTCAGGATAGAGTGTTGTCATGTGAATCTAATGATCTCGACAATTAACTTTTCTTGAGTCACTTTGAGGGAGATTGATATGGATCCTTTTGTAGCTGAAATTCGCATCTTCCCATTTAACTTTGCGCCGAAGGGTTGGGCGTGGTGCGACGGGCAGTTATTGCCGCTTTCACAGAATACGGCGCTGTTTTCTTTACTGGGAACTACGTACGGCGGGAATGGTAAGTCAAACTTCGCGCTGCCTGACTTGCAGGGCCGTGCCCCCATGCACCCTGGTCAGGGTCCGGGACTCTCGTTGCATGATTTGGGTGAGACCGGAGGCTCGGAGACCGTAACGCTTCTAGAGAGCGAAATACCCGCGCACTCACACCAGATGAACGTCTCGTCCCAGCTCGGCACCGAGAACCTGCCGAACGCCGGCGGAACCGGGCAGAAATTCGCAATGGGCGACGGCATCAACCTTTACAGCCCGGCGGCCAATCTGGTTTCCATGGCGGCCGAGGCGCTTGCGCCGGCTGGGGGAGACCAGCCTCACAACAACCTGCAGCCGTATCTGACCTTCTACTTTAACATCGCGCTCCAAGGCGTCTTCCCGCCGCGGGGATAGCAACCAGGTAACTGGAATTCGTTAATAGGGGGTAACCCATCCGGGCCACCCCCTCTTTTATTGGGGTTTTCGGGATCAACAATGCAGAAAAGCGTTGACTCTGAGTCGGCGCTTGGAATAGAGTCAGGTCTGTCTGCTTGCAACGCGTATCAAACCGGCGTTGCATTGTTCGTCTTAAGAAATCAATCGTCCGCTTGCTTAACCTAAGCCACTCCCTAAGTGCGCCCATTTCGCGTTGCAGCCGCTGTCGTCTTCACTTATCTCAATTAGAGGACTCAGATGAATCACTTAACGTTCGCAGACCCCCATCGTACTACGAAGACTTTTATCGCATGTCTCATCATTTCATTGATGATTCTGAGTCCGCTTGCACCGCTGGCTTCTGGTGCTGCTCCGAGCTTTTCTAAGCGCGTGGCGACAGCGCCTGGCATGGCTCCCCCTGCTCCACTCGCGCCATCAATCACGGCTACGAAGACTGATTCATTCCCCGATCCAGACAGTGACGGCAAGGCTGCGCCGGGCGAGACGATCACTTACGACGTCAACATCACGAACAACGGCACTGACGCCAACAGTGTGAACTTCACTGACACGATCGACAGCAACACGACTTTAGTTCCAGGCTCTCTGAAGGTTTCTCCACTCGCTTATGCTGATGTTTTCTTCGCAGCCCAAAACACGCCATTGAACGTTGGCGCTCCGGGCGTGCTCACGAACGACACCGGTACTCCTGCGCCTACCGCAGTGGCCATCGCGGGTGGCGCAACTGCGCAGGGTGGCACGGTCACACTCAATACCAACGGCAGTTTTCTTTACACTCCGCCTGCGGGCTTTACCGGAGTTGATACCTTCAATTACACAGTCACGAACGGCTTAACACCAAACGATACTGCGCAGGTCACAATTACCATCGACGCTCCGCCGAGCGTTACGGCCACCACTCCCACAAACGGCGCGTCGAATCAGGCAGTTAATACCGATATCACACTCACTTTTAGCGAACCAGTTAACGTTACCGGCAACTGGTTCCAGATCGCCTGCACGTCGAGCGGTACGCGAAACGTCGTGGATACAGTCGTCACCGGTGGTCCAACTACTTTCACGATCAATCCGAATGCCGACTTTACCCAAAATGAGACCTGCACCGTGACGGTATTTGCCGCACAGGTTTCAGATCAGGATACAAACGATCCGCCGGACAACATGACGGCGGATTTTGTTTTTAGTTTTTCCACGGCTGACGCCGCACCGAATGTTGCGAGCACCAATCCAACCAACGGCGCCACCAACCAGAACACCAATACGAACATCGACATCACCTTCAGCGAGCCGGTCAACGTCACCGGCAACTGGTTCCAGATCGTTTGCGGCACCAGTGGGACTCGGAACGTGGCCGACACTGTGGTCACTGGTGGACCTTCCGCGTTCACGATTAATCCGAATGTTGATTTTGCTGCGGCCGAAACTTGCACGGTAACAGTATTTGCTGCTCAGGTTACCGATCAGGATTCGGACGATCCGCCAGACAATATGGCGGCCAATTTTGTTTTCAATTTCACCACTGAAGCTGCTCCGACGGTCAACGCTACGACACCAACAAATGGCGCGACTCAGGTAGCAAACAACACAAACGTCACCGTTACGTTCAGCGAGCCCGTAAACGTCACCGGCAATTGGTTCCAAATCGTCGGCTCGACGAGCGGCACGCGCAACGTTGCCGACACGGTTGTGACCGGCGGTCCAACCACGTTCACGATCAATCCGAATGTTGACTTTGCCAACGGCGAGTCGATCACCGTCACTGTTTTTGCTGCACAGGTGACGGATCAGGATGCAAACGATCCGCCCGATAACATGGCTTCGGATTTTGCGTTCAGTTTCACGATCGATCAGCCGCCATCAGTTACGGCAACCACGCCGACCAATGGCGCGACGAATCAATCATCCAGTACAAACATAACAGTTACCTTCAGCGAGCCGGTCAACGTCACTGGCAACTGGTTCCAGATCGTTTGCACGACCAGCGGCACGCGCAACGTTGCTGACACTGTCGTAACCGGTGGCCCAACCACTTTCACGATCAATCCGAACACTGACTTTACCGCGGGTGAGTCGTGCACGGTCACTGTCTTCGCCGCACAGGTCTCAGATCAGGACAGCGGCGATCCGCCAGACAACATGGACGCGAACTTCGTCTTCAGTTTCCAGACGACAGACGCGGCGCCGACTGTTACGGCAACCACGCCAACCAACGGTGCAGTGAATCAAGCCACGAACACGAACATCGACGTTACTTTCAGCGAGCCGGTCAACGTCACTGGCAACTGGTTCCAGGTCGTTTGCACCGTCAGCGGCACACGCAACGTCGCGGACACTGTCGTGACGGGTGGTCCAACTACTTTCACCATCAACCCGAACACCGATTTCACCCAGGGCGAAAGTTGCACGGTGACGATCGTCGCTGCGCAAGTCACCGATCAGGACTCGAACGATCCGCCTGACAATATGGCGGCTAATTTCGTCTTCAGCTTTAGCATGGACGCCGCGCCCAGTGTCACAGCGACTACGCCGACGAACAGTGCGACTCAGGTGGCGAGCAATACCAATGTCACCATCACGTTCAGTGAGCCAGTGAATGTAACTGGTAACTGGTTCCAGCTCGTAGGCGCGACCAGCGGCACGCGGAACGTCGCGGACACGGTTGTAACCGGTGGTCCAACTACGTTCACAATCAATCCGAATGCTGATTTCGCTCCCGGCGAATTAGTCACCGTGACCGTCTTTGCGGCACAGGTCTCGGATCAGGACAGCGCCGATCCGCCAGACAATATGCTGGCAAACTTCGTTTTCAGCTTCACGATCGACCAGGCGCCTTCGGTTACTGCGACGACGCCCACAAACGGCGCCACGAATGTGGCACTTAATTCGAACCTCTCGATTACGTTCAGCGAGCCAGTAAACGTTACGGGCAACTGGTTCCAGATCGTGTGTCCGACTACCGGGACTCGTAATGTCGCGGACACGGTGGTAACTGGTGGTCCAACTACTTTCACGATCAATCCAAACGCCGACTTTACGTTTAATGAGACGTGTAGCGTTACTGTTTTTGCCGGGCAGATTTCCGATCAGGACAGCGCCGATCCGCCTGACAACATGACGGCAAACTTCGTCTTCAGCTTTACGACGATCGACGCCGCTCCGACTGTCTCCGCCACTAATCCGACTAACGGCGCGGTCAATCAGGCGGCGAACACGAACATCGACGTCACGTTCAGTGAACCAGTCAATGTCACCGGTAACTGGTTCCAGATCGTTTGTACCGCCAGCGGCACACGCAACGTTGCAGACACGGTCGTAACTGGTGGTCCAACCACTTTCACAATTAATCCGAACGTCGATTTCACTCAGGCGGAGAGCTGCACGGTGACGATCGTCGCCGCACAAGTTACCGATCAAGATACGAACGATCCGCCGGACCAAATGGCGGCAAACTTTGTCTTCAGTTTCTCGATAGACGCCGCTCCGAGCGTGACTGCGACTGTGCCAACCAACGGCGCAACCCAGCAAGCAAACAACACCAACATCAGCATCACATTTAGTGAGCCGGTTAACGTCACGGGTAATTGGTTCCAGATCGTGGGCGCGACCAGCGGCACACGGAACGTCGCGGACACAGTTGTGACTGGTGGTCCGACCACTTTCTCCATCAATCCGAATACTGACTTTGCAAACGGCGAATCAGTGACAGTGACTGTCTTCGCGGCGCAAGTGTCTGATCAGGACAGCGCCGATCCGCCGGACAACATGTTGGCGAACTTTGTCTTTAGTTTCACTATCGACCAGGCGCCATCCGTCACCACGACAGTGCCGGTCAACGGCACGATCAATGTGTTGAAGACCGCGAACATCGTCATCAACTTCAGCGAAAACGTGAATGCGACAACCAGTTCGTTCACGATCGAGTGCCCCGCGCCCGGAAACCTACAGGCGTTCACGGTGAGCGGTTCGGGCACGAACCAGATCACGCTGGATCCGATCTCCAACTTGCCACAGGGACAGATCTGTACCGTAACCGTAATCGCTAATCAGATCAGTGATACGGATACCGGCGATCCGCCGGACAACCTGGTGGCTAATTTCGTCTTTAGTTTCGGCGTGCAGCCGGAAGCATTTGATGATGCGCGCAATGCAACGGGCAATATCCAGATTCAGACTGCCGGCCGCTCCAATTTCAGCGTGCTTACTAACGACATTGGTCCAGGCATCACGGTCACAACCGCCGATACCACTTCGGCACGTGGTGGAAACGTTGCCGTAGCATCAAATGGCACGTTTACCTATAACCCGCCTGCCGGATACGAAGGCCCTGACAGTTTCAACTACACCATTACCAATGCGGCCGGCAGTGACGTCGGCACAGTCAACATCACGATCGCGGGAATGATCTGGTTTATCGATGACAATGCGGCTTCCGGATCGTGCACCACGAATAACAATATCTGTGGCCGGCTGACGCATCCGTTTTCAACACTGCCGTCATTCGAAGCAGTTAACGGAAACGCGACGCCAGTAAACGGCGCCGACGTAATCGCACCTGAGGCTGGTGATCACATCTTCATCTTCAGTGGCACTTACACGGGTCCGTTAACTCTGGAAAACAACCAGCGAGTTGTCGGGCAGGGCGCAACAACTGGAACGCTCTCTGCACTTTCAGGCATCACGCCTGCGACAGATAGCGATGCATTACCATCTACCTCAGGCTCAAAGCCGAGCATCGGCGGTGGTGGCTTCAACGTCGTCTCAAACAACCAGCTTTATGGCTTGCAGTTTGACGATTCGACTACCACTTCCATCAACAGCACTGCAAATATCGGTACCATGATTATCGGCGACGTGACGATCCTCAATGACGGATCGAACGGCGGCGGCATCATCCTTGACGATGGCGGCACATCGGTCACGACAGTCGGTACCAACACGATCAACTGTCGCTCGGGAGTGGCGCTCAATATCACAAACACGAGCATCGGCGCCGGCAATCTCACGTTTGTGAGCATCTCGGCCGGAAACAACGACGCCAATGCCGATCCGGCTAGTGGCATCATTCTGAGCAATACCGGCAGCGGTCGTCTCATCGTGACCGGCAATGGCAATACCTCTGTCGGCGGCAACAGTTCCGGTGGAACTATTCAGAACGTGACGGGTCATGCTATTTCGCTAACCAGCACACAGAGTCCGTCATTTACAAACATCAATATCCAAAATGCGGCACGCAGCGGCATAGACGGGCAGCAAGTCACGAACTTCACGCTCGCCAATTCGACGATTAACAACGTCGGTACAGCGGCGGCGGGCCCGCATGACGAGAGCAACCTCTCATTCAATGATAACGGCACGTTTACCACCAATACCCTCAGCGGTGTGGTGTCGATCACACAGAACACACTGACCAACGCTCGCCGTCACGGCATACAGATTGAGACCGGTACGGGCACGATTAGTAATCTGACGATCACGAACAATACCCTGACGAGCTCTACGAATTCGGCAGTCTCATTGGGTACGGGTATTCTGGTAGCCGTACAGGGCTCTGCCGGGACCACGGCACATCTGACCACGGGTACCATCAGCAATAACACGATTACGAACTTCCCCAGCGGCGAAGGTATTGCCCTGCTGGGTGGAAGTGGGAACACCAGCAACAACACTTCCTCGACTCTGGGTGCGAACGGCACGCCGATTAACATCACCAACAACACCATCGCTGGTCAGGCGACGGCCACGCAGCACCTGGGCTCGAATGCAATTCGGGCCAGCATGAACAGCCAAGTGGGTGTAATGAACGTCAATATCGCTTGCAACGGAAAGACTACGGGCGGCTGCACGGCCACTGGCCCGATCACGAACATTCAGGGCCAGGGCATCAGCGTTTTCGCAGGCGGGACGATCACGGGTACGGCCACCATCGATAACAACGTGATCATCGCGAATCAGACACTGGGCGCCGGCACGCAAGGACTGGCATTTCAAGTTGACGATGGACCGGCGGGCCTTGGCACTTCGGCCGCTAACTACAACGTCTCGATCACGAACAATAGCGTCACCAACTATGAAGGCAACGGCATTCGAGTTATTGCTCGAGCATCGTTGGCAACGTTGGATGCGACCATCAACAACAACAATGTGGGCATTCCGATTCTCGGGAACCGCAACGCTATCCGCGTCGATTCGGGCAGCGCCACCGGCGACGTCACGGTCTGCATGGCCATGAGTGGTAACACCGCCGACGGCAGTGGCGTGAATGCGGGCATCGGTCTCCGGAAACAGGGAACGGTTGCGACTACCAACGACTTCGGCATCGTCGGTTTGTCACCATCTCCAGCCACGGCTGCACAGGCGCAGGCGAAGGTTCAGACGGACAATCCCGCGTCCGTTGGAGGCGTCGACATTCTCTCGGGTGACAACTTTGTGAGCTGCGCTCAAACAGCAAGGAATACCAAGGCACCGAATACCAACGGAGTGGAGACCCGGTTCACCGCAATGCACAAGCATGACTCTGAGCCCGTCACCAAGCCGGAGGCGAAGCCGCAGCAGATTATAGAGAAACGATTTGCAGGCGCTTCCCTGGCCAGTTTGCCAAAGGCAAAACGCGAGAGCGGCGCTGCCGTTTCCTATTCGCACTCCAACGCCTGGTTAGTGAGCTCATCTGTGAATGCCATGCAGCAGCAGCAGGGCAAGACGCCTCGTGGTGGTATAAGCGTTAAGCCGCGAGTTGCTCCGCTGTCGGCGGAAACGGTCACGCACTCGATTGGAACTCTCGCGGGTGGGAAGACTGTTCACATTCAATTCCAAGTGACAGTCAATACCCCATACCTCGGCGGCGCGTTCGTCTCGAACCAGGGTACGGTCTCGAGTCCCGACTTAGCCGCGGATGTTTTAACGGACGATCCGGCCGTTGGCGGAGCTAACGATCCGACGCAGACACCGATCCTGCTCTCGCCAAACGTCTCTGTCGCCGACGCTCAAGCCAACGAGCCCGCCTCGGGCTCCGTGCCGATGCTGTTCACGATCTCGCTATCGTCACCAGCGCCGGCAGGAGGAGCTTCGGTCCACTATGCGACGGCCGATGAAGCGCCCGCCCCTAACCATGCAGTGGCCGGCGTCGATTACACGGCCGTGCCTGACACAGTCCTGAACTTCGCCGCAGGCGAACAATTCAAGACCGTATCCGTCAACATTCTTGCTGATGGAGCCGCGGCTGAGAGTGATGAGACTTTCCTTCTCAACCTGTCGAACCCGACTAACGCCGTGATCGTAGACGGCCAGGCGGTCGGCACGATCAAACAAGGCAGCGCCTCCGGCACGTTCCTGATCTCCGAGTTGCGTACTTCAGGACCGGGTGGAGCGGGTGACGACTTCGTCGAGCTTTACAACAACAGCGACTCGCCACTCACCATCGCGGCCTCTGATGCATCCGGCGGCTACGGCTTGTTCAAGATGGGCGCTGACTGTACTGCGACGCCAGTTCTCATCGGCACGATTCCAAACGGCACGGTCATTCCCGCTCGCGGGCATTACCTGTTCGTTGGATCTGCTTACAGCCTCGCCAACTATGGTGGGACAGGAGCGGCAGCCGGCAATCAAACGCTGACGTCGGACATCGAGAGCGACAGGAACGTCGGAATCTTCAATACGGCTTCAGTCGCTAATCTCTCGTCAGTGACACGTCTGGATGCAGCCGGCTTTGGCGGCAATACCGGTGGCATTTGTGACTTGTTACGTGAAGGGACAACACTGACGCCGCTCAGCGGCAGCGTGCTGGAATACAGTTACAGTCGTGACCTGTGCGGGAAGAAGGGTAACCCGGCAATGTTTGGTCCATGCCCGACTACCGGTTTCCCGGCGGACACGAACGATAACGCCAACGACTTTGTCTTCGCCGATACTGCGGCCAGTTTGACTCCGGCGGGACAACGTCTCGGAGCGCCCGGGCCTGAAAATTCCGGCAATCCGATCCAGCGTAACAGCACGATCCCGGCGCTGTTGCTCGACTCGAATTTCGGAGGGCCCGCGCCGCCGAACCGACTGCGCGATCTAACGCCATTGCCGTCGAACGGAGCAAATGGCACGCTCTCGGTGAGACGACGCTTCGTCAATAACACTGGAGCGCCCATCACTCGCCTGCGCTTCCGCATCGTGGATATTAGTTCCATCGCGGTGCCGGGAGGTATTGCGGATGTGAGGGCGTTGACATCCACGAACGTGGTTGTCAATGGGATCACGGATGCGGGAACGTGTCTGGCGTCTACTGGATCTGCCACGACGCCGTGCACGGTCACCGTTTTCGGAACGACGTTGGAGACACCGCCTGCTCAGGCTAAGGGTGGCGCTAACAACAGCAGCATGTCAGCAGGAACAATAACGCTCGGTACTCCACTGGCTCCGGGAGCGAGCATCAACCTGCAATTCCTATTGGGAGTGGAGCAGACCGGCTCGTTCAAGTTCTTCTTCAATATCGAAGCACTGCCGTAAACAGCAACCCATCCACAGATTGCACAGATTACGCAGAGAAATCAGCGTAATCTGTGGATGGATGGGCCCTATCCCTTAACTGAAAGTGGCTCGGGCTCCGGCTGGCGTCCGCCGCGGGCGGAATCCATGATCGCGGGTGGCGGGTTGGCCACGAGCACTTCGAGCGCGGCGTCGAGCACTTCCGCGATTCGCGATACGAACACTATCTGCAACTCCTTCCTGACGTCTTCAGGAATGTCGTCGATGTCCGCTTCGTTGCGGCTCGGCAGGATGATTCGCTGAATGCCCGCGCGATGTGCTGCGAGCACTTTCTCTTTCACACCGCCAATCGGAAACACGAGGCCCGAGAGCGTGATCTCGCCGGTCATCGCCGTGTCTGATCTAACACGCCTGCCCGTGTATAACGACGCCAGCGCAGACGTGATCGTTACCCCCGCGCTTGGTCCATCCTTCGGAATCGCTCCCGCAGGCACGTGCAGGTGAACGCCGAAGTCTTTGAATATCTCCGGCTCGATCCCAAACTCCGCCGCGTGCGACCACAAGTACGACTGCGCCGCGCGCGCCGACTCCTGCATGACTTCGCCGAGTTGTCCGGTGATCGTCAAACCTCGACCACCCGGCAGCAGCGTCGCTTCGATAAACAGCACTTCGCCGCCCATCTCCGTCCACGCCATGCCGGTGGCAACGCCTGCGGGCAACTCCTTGCGAGCCTGTTCCGGATAGAATCGCGGTGGTCCAAGATACTCGCGAAGATCCGTGGCTGTTACGCTGACCGTCTCAGCCTGTGCCTGCGCGATCTTCAGTGCTACCTTGCGCGCAATGCTGCCGATGGTTCTTTCCAACTGGCGCACACCTGCTTCACGTGTGTAGCGCGCCGCAATCAACTCAATCGCATCGTCGGCGATTTTTAGTTGCGCGTTGTTCAACCCGTTCTCAGTGGTCTGTCGCGGGACCAGGTAACGCCGGGCAATCTCGAGCTTCTCGCGATCGCTGTAACCCGCCAGCCCGATGATTTCCATGCGGTCACGCAACGGCGCTGGAATCGGGCCAAGCTGGTTGGCCGTGGCGATGAAAAACGTCCTGGATAGATCGAACGGCAGATCGAGATAGTGATCGCGAAACGAGTTGTTCTGTTGCGGATCGAGAATCTCGAGCAGCGCCGCGGCAGGGTCGCCGCGATAGTCGTTCCCGAGCTTGTCGATTTCGTCCAGCATCAGCACGGGATTGTTCACACCAGCGCGGCGAATCGCTTGGATAATACGGCCGGGCATCGCGCCGATGTACGTGCGGCGGTGACCACGCAACTCAGCCTCGTCACGCACTCCACCCAACGACATTCTTTCGAACTGCCGGCCCAACGCGCGCGCGATCGATCTACCCAGCGACGTTTTGCCGACACCCGGCGGGCCGACAAACAGAAGTATCGGACTCTTCGTATCGGGCCGGAGTTTGATGACTGCCAGAAACTCGAGGATTCGTTCCTTAACGTCTTCGAGACCGTAGTGGTCTTCGTCGAGAATGCGCCGTGCTTCCGGGAGCTCCAGCTTATCTTCAGACGACTTCAGCCACGGCAACTCCAAAATAAACTCGAGATACGTGCGAATGACGTGGTAGTCAGGCGCCGCGGCAGGCAGACGTTGCAGCCGCTTCAACTCACGGTCAGCCTCGGCACGCACTTCATCAGGGAGTTCGGCTTTCTCGAGGCGCTCGCGCAACAACTCAGTCTCGGCGGCCTCGCCGGTTTCATCTTCACCGAGCTCCTTCTGGATCGCGCGCATCTGCTGGCGCAGAACGTAGTCGCGCTGGGCCTTGTCCATTTCCGTCTGCGCTTCCGAAGCGATCTTCGAGCGCAGTTGCAAGATCTCGAGTTCGCGAGCGAGATTCGTGTGGGCCAGGCGCACCAGCTCGTCGGCAGTGTTTGCCTCGAGCATCTTCTGCTCTTCCTCGACACCGAGATTCAAAATCGAGGCGAGGAAGTACGACAGACGTGTTGCATCGACCGAACCGAGCACCGCAATGCGAATTTCCGGAGGCACGTTGGGCAGTAAGGCCAAAGCCTCCTGGATCATCTGCTGTAGGTTGCGTTTTGCAGCCTCAACCTGTTCCGGATCGACGATCCGAGGTTCAGGCAGGATCTCGATGCGCGCGCGCAGGTGCGGATCTTCCTGCTTCCACTCGAGCACTCGAATACGCTCAGTCCCCTGGGCGATGATTCGCATTCCTTCGCCCGAGCGCTCCATCCGCTTGATCATCACGAGGGTGCCTACTTCATACAGATCCGCAGACTTTGCGTCGGTATCGTCGGAACGATCGGGACGGACCGTAATGCAGGCGAGTAGTTTTTCCGGTGTGGAAAGGGCTGCTTCAACTGCCGCTATCGATCGCGGCCGGCCAATACCGAGCGGGACAACAGTCTCCGGGAAGAGCGTCAGGTTTTGCAGGGCCAATACCGCGACTTCGAACGGTTCACCCTTAGGCTGCGAAGAGAATCGCAAATCCTCGCTTGGTGGTGTTTCTTGTCCGGCAGCAGGCGTTCCAGTGGCTGGCGGCGCGTTTTCAGAAGTTTCCGGCATTAGTCTTAACCTTGTTCACTGCGCAAGTTGATGATCAAAAACCCATCACTGTAGTCCCGCTTTACCGACGCGCCTTCGATACGATCCGGAAACTCGATGGACTTCTCGAAACGACTGTAGGTGATCTCCATTCGATGGTAGACAAAACCCTCGCGATAATGTGTATCGCGCCTACAGCCGCGAAGAGTCAGGACGGAATCTCGTAATTCGATCTCCAACTCATCAGAACAAATACCGGCAAGATCGACTTTGACGACCCAGCCATCGGCTACACGATAAACATCCGCGGCCGGATTCCACAGCCGTCCAGACGGTACGACCCGCCGATCCGTTCGGATCAGCGAGAACTCACGATCGAAGTTTCGCATGGCGCAAGAATACGGGAAAAAGAACCACAGATCTACACGGATGGATACAGATCCAATCTGTAATCATCCGTGTAATCCGTGGTGAAAAAGATTAGCCAAAGATCCGGTTCCAGAACGACGAGCCCTTCGAGATATCCTCCAGAGCGTCTGCGAGCTCGCGGTCCGAACGTGTCTCGACTGCGACATCGGCCATGGAGATCATTCCCACCAGGTAGCCATTCTCGTTAGTTACCGGAATACGTCGTACCTGTTTGTCTCCCATCTTCCGAATCACATCGACAACACGATCGTTTGGTCGCACTGTGTGAATATCAACTGACATGATGTCTTCGGCACGAGTGCTCGCGCAATCTTTGTTGTCGGCAACAGAACGGACGACTATATCGCGGTCGGTAATTAAGCCAATTAATTTGCCACGCATGTAATTACGGCCTTCGTATTTTCTTTCCGTGTCTTCGGTTCTGCCATTACCACCTTGAACGTCATAATCAACTACCGGAATCACGCCTGTGTCTTCCTGTTTCATCATCAACGCGACTTCTGTAATCGGTGTGTTACGCGTGGCCACCGCCAGATCGCGCGTCATGATGTCGCGGCACCGCAGCCGGGAATGTTGCGGAGCGTAATAGTCTCGGCCCCTTTGCGTTGAAAAACCACCGCGCAGATCGTCAAGCGAACTACGCCCTCTGTCTTCGTTGAAGCCGCCACGATAGTCGCCGTAGCGTGGTTCGTCGCGGTCGTATTCGGCGCGTTCACCAAACCGGCCGCGGTTGTAATCAGGCCGCCGTTCAGTTTCGAATTGACGACGGGCGCGGAATGGCTCCTCATAAGCACCGAAGTTTTCGCGTCTCTGGCGCTCTTCACGGGGATAATAGTCCCTTTCTTCATCCAGGTCGTTTCTGTATCTGGCCATTGCTTCCCTCCTTACCAGCAACACATAGTTTGTCGAGCCTGTTATCAGGCGACTCAACGGGGGCTTGGGGGAATTACTGCAAAACTACATCAACCTGTTTCCACTTCAGCAATCAACTGCACTCGCGAATTTATCTCGAGCGTGCCAACTTCGATCGGCGTCGCGGCGCCTTGTGCTTTCGCCATGAACGCCTCCGTCTGGTAGACCGGTACGGGTCTTTGAAAACCTTCTTCCTGGACCTCCACCACGCGCACCACGCGACCGCCCAAAGCTTCAGCAATCACGCGCGCCTTGCTCATTGCTTCGCGAGTAGCTTCGCTCAACGCCCGATCGCGTGCTTCCCGATCCTGGCGCAGCGTGAATGCGATACCGGAGATATCGTTGGAACCCGCTTGTGCCGCGGCGTCGATTATGTTTCCCACTTTGTTCAATTCGCCGGTGGTGACTGTAACGCTATTGCGCGCTTCGTAACCGGTGATCGTCGGCGGCTGGCCTTCTTTGTAAATTCGTTGGGGTTGGAGGCTGTAGCCACTGGTCTTTACTTCGGCGCCTGGGCCTGCGGCGCTTTTCAGTGCCCGCACAACTGCGTCAGTCTGCGTTGCGTTCTGCTGTTGCGCGTCGATAGCACGTCTTGCTTGCGTTACAACAGAGATCGTCAGGATTGCGGTGTCAGGTTGAGCTTGCACCTTCGAATCACCACCAACCATGACCCGCGTCACTCGCCGGTTATCATCGCGGCCGGGTGTAGCGACACCTTGATCGACAGGCTGCATCGTCTTGGCCTCGAAAGGAGTTCCTTCCATGAACGTGGTCATCACGTCTTTGGTTTCGCCAACGGCTTGGACGCCGGTTGACTCCTTGAACCACGCATTATTCTGAAAGGTTTTTGCGTTCAGAATCAGGTATTTACTGTTGTCGTTAACGATTAACCATCCGCCGGCCTCGACGGTCTTTTGCAGTTTTCCGCGGACGGTGATCTCTTTCGCGTGCAGGACGTTGGCACTTCCCAGAACAAGCGCCATCACGCCAGTTAGTAATAGTAGTCGTTTCATTACCATCCATTCCATGCAATCATTCGATACTAGTTTTGAGCTACTCGATGAAAACGAGCGAATTCTATGCCATTGAGACATTTAACCACGGATGACACGGATAAAAATCCGGATTTTTATCCGTGTTATCCACGGGTTAGGATTTAGCCGTCGTTGCCGATAGCCTCAACCGGACAGCAACACATCGCTTCTTCACAAAGCGCCTGCTCCTCGTCAGTCTCCGGCTGCTTGTAGACAAACGAGTAACTATTCTCATCTGACCGCATGAAGTTCTGCGGCGCCGTGTCGCGGCAAACGTCGCAATCGATGCACGACGAATCCACGTAATAAGAACCGCAAACGTTCTCTTTTACTTTGTCAGTTTTGTCAGGCACGCGAAAACTGTGGATCAGGGATGCGTCATCTCTTCCGGATTCACCATGCGGTCGAACTCTTCACCAGTTAAAAAACCGAGTTCCACGGCCGATTGGCGCAAACTGATCTTCTTCTTGTGAGCGTTCTTAGCAACCTGGGCGGCTTTGTCGTAACCGATGTGAGGATTCAAGGCGGTAACGAGCATCAGGGAGTCTTTCACATGCTCGTCAATCTGTTCCCGATTGATCTCGATCCCCGAAATACAGAACTCAACAAAACTGTGCGTCGCATCGTGTAACAGCCTGACCGAGTGCAGGAAATTGTGGATCATCACGGGCTTGTAAACATTCAACTCGAAATTGCCCTGCGATCCACCGAAACTCGTCGCCAGGTCGTTTGCAAAAACCTGCACCGCCACCATCGTCAACGCTTCGCTCTGCGTCGGATTCACTTTGCCCGGCATGATCGACGAGCCGGGTTCGTTTTCCGGCAGGATCAACTCACCCAAACCACATCGCGGTCCGGAAGCTAACCAGCGGACGTCGTTCGCAATCTTCATCAGCGAAGCCGCGAGGGTTTTCAGTGCGCCACTGGCAAACACCAGCTCATCATGCGCGGATAGTGCCGCAAACTTGTTCGGGTGCGACTTGAATGGCAACCCGGTCAACTCCGCGATCTTCTTCGCCGCACGTTCGCCAAACTCCGGATGCGAGTTGAGTCCTGTTCCCACTGCGGTGCCGCCGATCGCGAGGTCGAGCAGGCCGGGCATGGCAGACTTCAGTCGCTCGATATCGCGTTCGACCAGGCTCGCCCAGCCGCCCATCTCCTGACCAACAGTTAAAGGAGTGGCATCTTGCAGGTGTGTTCTGCCGATCTTCACGACTCCGGCAAACTCTTTCGCTTTCGCCGCAATTGCGTCGTGCAGTTCCTGGATCCGCGGGATGAGTTTGTTCAACTGTTCGGCAGCAGCGATGTACATCGCCGTGGGAAACGTGTCGTTTGACGACTGCGACATGTTGACGTCGTCATTTGGATGAATCGGCTGCTTGCTGCCCATGACGCCGCCGGCGAGCTCGATCGCGCGGTTCGAGATCACTTCGTTGGCGTTCATGTTGGTCTGGGTGCCACTGCCGGTCTGCCAGACGCGAAGCGGAAAGTTATCGTCCAGCTTTCCCTCGATAACTTCATCGCAAGCCTGCACGATCAATTTCGCCTTTTCGGGAGGGAGCTTGCCGAGCTCTTCGTTGACCAGCGCAGAAGCCTTCTTGAGGATCCCGAGCGCGCGAATCATCTCGTGCGGCATGCGGTCGTCGCCGATGTTGAAGTGATGCAACGAGCGTTGAGTCTGCGCTCCCCAGTAACGATCGGAGGGCACCTCGATTGCGCCCATCGAGTCGGTTTCAATTCGGGTTTTTGCGGATTGTTCGGGGGATTGTTGAGCCATCGTCGGAAGTGATCTTGCCACAAAAAAGCACAAAAAGCACAAACGATTAACCCGTCTGTGCTTTTCGTGCCTATTTGTGGCTTAACTTAGCGGCCTATCGCGTCGCCAACGTCTTCGATTGCTTCACCAACTTTTCTTCGGGCCTTGCCGAAGCCTTCTTCTACTTTACCGCCTGCATTGTCGGCGCGACCTTCGTCGGCGAGCTGGTCGTCGTCGATGGCCCTGCCGATCGTTTCCTTGGTTTTGCCTTTAGCCTGATCCCATTTTCCTTCAACTTCATCCTTGTTTGGTAAACCCATGTCTTAACCTCCTTAGTGTTTGTAAACCGTTACTCCGTCCGAACGTGTTCGCCACCCAACTCCGCCATCAAGTCTTCAAGCCGATCTACATCCTCGTCGGTACCGGCTTCCACGCCGATCAGAATTCCACCGCCCTTGATTCCGGCCTCGTAAACCTTCGCGCGATACTCTGGAATACCCGCGCCAATCAAAGCGCCGATTAGTCCGCCCGTTGCTCCGCCGGCGCCCGCGCCGGCAAGTGCGGCCGCGATTGGACCCGCGATCACGAGGTTAATTCCGGGCAGAAACAGGGTTGTTCCCACTGCTGCAATTGCCGCGAGAACAGCGCCTACCGCTCCACCGACCGCGCCGCCGATTCCCAAGCCGTCGGCTGCGTGTGTGCGGGTTTGAAGAGCAAACTCTTTGGATCGCGTAGCGTCAGACATGAGCACGCTGATGTCGTCGCGTGTATAGCCACGTTTCATGAGCGCATCGACTGCGGATTCAGCCGCGATCTTGCTCTTAAAAAGTGCTGTCACTAATCTTGACTTGGTCATACAATCCTCCCCCAACAAACAGTTCTCGACTAGCAAACGGCAACCGTTGTGCCATCCAGATTGCACAGAATCTGCCTTTATTTGTGTAAATCTGTGATGCGATCTGTGCAAATCTGTGATTCGCTGTTTGGCTTTCGTACGGACATCAAGATTGAACATTCTTCAAATAAGTTCAGCTTCGTCTTTCGGCGGCGGCGAGCGTTATGTTGCTGACCTTACTAATTCGCTCATTACGCGTGGCCATAATCTTTATGTCGCGGTGCGTTCGAGAGCGCCTTTGATCCGGCACTTGCAGTTGCCGCCGGAAAAGATTGTGACGCTGCCACTGCGAAACGCCCTTGACGTGCAGAGCGCGCACGCGCTGGAGCGGTTCGTGCGGCGGCAGAAGATCGATGTCGTGCACGCGCACATGGCGCGCGACTATTCACTCGCTTCGTATGCTGCTCGCCGTAATCCTCGCGTGAAGTTCGTTGCTACTCGGCACGTGCTCTTCCAACTCAATCGCCTTCATCGTCACACGCTTGCACGGGCGACGCGCGTGATCGCGGTTTCAGAAGCGGTTGCAAAGGAGCTTCGTTCACAGCGGATTTTGAATGAGAGTCAGATTGCAGTTATTCCGAATGGGATCGACGTAGGTCGCTTTGCGCGGGCGTGCGCAGGTTTTGATCGGGCTCAGTTTCTGCGGGGCATGGGGCTGCCGCCTGATTGTTTGCTCGTCGGGAGTATTGGCGAGTTAAGGACTCTGAAACGTCATGACGACTTCATACGCACGGCGGCGAAGATCGTTGCCAGGTTTCCTGAAACGCAATTTGTGTTGGCGGGGTTGGACACCTCAGCCTCGGGCGAGGTTCGTAAAGAACTCGAAAAGCTGGTGGTCCAGTTAGGGTTGAGGGATTGTTTCTACTTCCTGGGCTGGCTGGATGATGCAGACAAATTGTTATGCGCGCTGGATGTGTTTGTGTCGGCGTCGGAAACGGAATCATTCGGATTGGCGATCGTCGAAGCAATGGCCGCAGGAACGGCTGTTGTGGCAACGGCGACGGAAGGCGCGCAAGAGGTGATTGAAGATCAAAAAACCGGATTACTAGTTCCAATCGGCGCCGTCGAGCGCATAGCCGGATCCGTGATCGATCTGCTTTCCGATCCCGAGAAACGCCACACCATCGCCGCCCAATCCGCGCAATCCGCGGCCACAAAATTCAGCCTGACACGAATGGTTGATGAAATCGAGCGGATCTACTTAACCGCAGATTAAACGGATAATTGATCGATTTTCGCCGCGAGGATGAAGTCGCTCTCGGTCAGCCCATCGATCTTGTGCGTCCAGATCGAGATCTCAGCGTTTCCCCACCCAAAACAAATATCCGGATGATGTCCCTGCTCTTCCGCCAGGTCACCAACTCGATTTACAAACACCTGCGCTTCGCGAAAGTTCGAGAAGCGATAACTCTTCTTCAGGTGATGCTCGTTGACGACTTCCCATCCTTCCAGCTCCGGAAGCAGTTTCGCTATCTCTTCCCCTTGCAGCGGTGGCACACCCCCGCGACACGGCACGCATTCTTTAAGTGACAGTCCACTCATAAATTCTCCACCGCTTTCTTCAACATCGCTATCTGTCCCGCGTGATATAGATCGTGCTGCACGCCGCCATGCAGAGTCACGTAAACGCTCGAAAATGGCGTGGTCGAATCTTTAATGATCGGTTCGTTCAATCGCGACTCGGGCGTATTCGCAATCGCGTTCAGTAGTTCACGATGATTGTCGATTAACTGTTGTTTCGTGTTCTCCCACGCTGCTTCGCTCGTGTCGTTGATCGGCTCCCAATCTTCCTCATCGGTGAGTCGTGCCGGGTCGCCATTGAGACGTCGCAGGCAGGCGCGTTCCCAGGCGGCAATGTGCAACGTCAACTCCCAGATCGAATGAGCGCCGGGAATCGGGTGCGCCGCGGCTTGTTGCGCCGTTACATCCTTTAGGATCATCAGCACTGATGGTCCATGCCACGCCTCACCTTCAAAGGCGCGATGAAATTGATCCCGAATCCGCTCGACTTCAGTCGTGGCTCGCTGTTCCTGAGGTGTCATTGTTTTTAGTCCCCTCCGCTGTTGCAAGATTCTACATTTTCCCTCAATAGCGTGATAGGCTACGTCTCACCTTTTCAAATCTCAACTGTGGCAAACGAAAAGAAACAACAGCCTGCGCTCAAGCAAGTGGCCATCTATTGCGACGGTTCGAGTCTTGGCAATGGGCAGGTCGCGAGCCGCGCGGCGGCAGTAGCGCTGCTGGGTTACAAAGGGATCTGGCGCGCCGTCGGCGAATACTTAGGCGTCGCGACGAATCAACAGGCTGAAATAGCAGCAGCTGCAGTCGGACTCGAATCGTTGAAGCAGCCGTGTCAGGTAAATGTGTTCACTGATTCGCGATACGTGGTGGAAACGATGAACGGGCGCTTCCGGCGCAAGGCGAATCTTCCCTGGTGGCAGCGATTAGATCGCGCTACGGCAGCGCACAAAGTTCGTTGGGAGTGGACGCGCGGACACGCGGGGCACGTGCTCCAGGAAGCGGCTGACACCGCCGCGCGACGCATCGCAGCCGCAGGCCGCGTCGAAGAGTCGATCCTGCGCGATGCCGTAGACACGATCGGGGTCACAGATCTTCACGGATAATACGGACACGGATCAGATCCGTGCTTTAGATCCGTTCTTATCTGTGTTTATAATTTCCGCTCCTTGTTTAGACGTAATACCCTGCTATCCGACCGCGTTTTCCGCCGAGCCGGCATCTGGCTCGCGCTCTGTCTCTTCACTAGTGTTGCTCACGCCCAGGACCCATACCGCGGCTGGCAATGGCAAAATCCACTGCCGCAGGGCAATTCCATCAATGCGATCCGATTTGCGGATGACAAAAAACACGGCTGGGCGGTGGGCGCGAATGGAGTCGTGCTGACGACCAGTAACGGCGGGTTCGAGTGGGAAGAACAGACAAGTCCGGCGAACACGACTCTTTACGGAATGTACGTCAAAGACCGTGCGCGCATAGTTGTTACAGGCGCACGGGGCGTGGTTCTAACAACGACGAACGGCGGCGGCAAATGGGTGCTGCGGCCAAGTGGCGTGCGCGATCATCTCTTTGCCGTAACTTTCGCGCCTAAGAATCCCCTGCTCGGCTGGGCTGTCGGCACATTTGGTTCGATCATCGCGACCGCGGATGGCGGCAAGACCTGGAAGTCTCAGCCGAGCCAAACTTCATCGCACCTCTTTTCAATCGCTTTCTCTGATGCGAAGAATGGCATCGCCGTCGGCGCACACGGAACGATGCTCGTGACAACAAACGGCGGTGCGGAATGGAAACCATTAAAGAAGCTGACCAGCTTCGCTCTTACCGGTGTCACCTTCACGTCCGAGAAGAAAGCCACAGCAGTCGGCTATCGCGGTTCCATTCTTCAAAGCGAAGATGGCGGCGCATCGTGGATCGTCAAAGACGCTCTCGTTACCACCGATCTCTATTCAGTCTTTTTTACTGACGAACTGCACGGCTGGGCGGCCGGCGATGCCGGCGTGATATTAACTACCGGCGACGGTGGAAACATCTGGCTCCCGGTCAACGTGCGCACCGGTCCGAAACTCGCAACGCTCTTCTTCTCCGACGAGTCACTCGGCTGGGCCGCGGGCGCTGACGGTCTGGTCGTACGAACCGATGATGGAGGCTTGTCGTGGCACAGGCTCACCGAAGGCGGGCGTGACGATCTCGCCAACATCTTTTTCATCGACAACTCTCACGGTTGGGCGGTAGGTGAGCGCGGCAGGATTCTCTTCACAAATACGGGCGGTAAGAGTTGGACCATCCGCCCTTCCGGCTCGACAGCTTCGCTGAACGCGATCACATTCACCAGCGAAAAATCGGGTTGGGTAGTTGGCGACAAGGGCACGATCCTTCATTCAACCAATGGCGGAGTTTCGTGGGCCACAATCCCGAATCCAGCGACAGAGGATCTGTTTGGCGTTTCGTTTATTTCGACGGAGGAAGGATGGGCAGTGGGCGCTCGCGGCGCCGTTTGGCACACAAAGGACGAGGGAGCAAGCTGGCAGTTTCAGCAGACAAACTCGCTCAACTGGCTCGAGGACGTTAAGTTTGTCGATCAGTTGCACGGAGTCGCGGTTGGCTCAGGCGGCACAATCCTGCGCACGGAAGATGGCGGTGAAAACTGGAAGCGCGTCGATCGCAACCTGAAAGAATGGCTATACGCGGTCAGCTTTGCCGACGCGCAGCGTGGTTTCATTGTCGGCGCGCGTGGAATCGTTTTGCGAACAGATGATGGCGGCGAGACGTGGAAGGACCTGGAGACTGGCGTCGGCGGTAACCTGTTTGCGGTTGCGCTCGCGAGCAAAAACGATGTGTTGGTGGCCGGCGAACAGGGAAGCATCCTTCACAGCGCAGATGGTGGCCAGACGTGGGAGATTCAGCCCATGATCACGAACGCGTCGTTGTTCTCGATTGCGTATCGCGGTGGAACAAACGTTTGGGTGGCGGGACGTGGTGGCGCGATTCTAAGGCGGAGCGATCCGATCGCAACGGTGCGTATTCCGGTGAATAAGTTGCCGCCGCTTTTGAAGGGAGGCTCGGCAAAATTGGAAGTTGAGCCGGTTGATACTGGAGATATTCCGAAAGCGGTGCCGCCGAAGAAGCCGGTCAGACCTTAGCCGCAGATGAACGCGGATAAAAACGCGGATCTTAGATGCGGATGCGGTGTTCTTTCGCGTAGGAGTAGGCGCAGTAGGCGGAGATGAGGTGACAAATCCAGCCGAGCGTTCCGCCAGTCCCCAGCCAGAAGCCTGGCGTAATGATCAGCCACAGAATTCCCGCGAGAATGCGGCCGTTATAGAGCTGCCCAACGCCCGGAATAATCAGGCTCAGAACCCCTGCAAGAACTGGATCGCGCATCGCCTCAACTTACCTCCACAAGTGGAACCTCATACGACACGCTAATCGATTTTGTTCGGCCGCACGTCAACTATCTCGCCGCGAAACGTCTTCAGCATTTGCTTAATGTTCGCGCTGTTCTCAGCGGCCACGCGCAGGCGCTGCTTCTCCTGGCGCGCTTCATCTTCGCGGCTCAGCAGTTCGCCTTCTGCCTTCGGGTTGTTGATGAGAATGCGCACCCCGATATCTTTGCCGGTCACTTCGCGGCATGCTTCCTGGATAAACTTGACGTTCTCCAGTTTCGAAAGCATGTCGCGATGAAGACGCGCATCAGGCGCAAACTCGACGCGGAGTTCGGCGTCTTCAAGGACTGCTGCTTGTGCGGCATCGAGCGCCGTCACCAGTAACATTTTGCGTTGGTTCTCGAGAACCGCCTTTACTCTGTCAATCATTGAAGACTCAAGTGCAGGCGCGACGGCAGTTGCCGCAAACGAAGATCCTGCGGATCGAGAACTAACTGGCGGATTACTTCGTTCCGGAGTTTTTGAACTGCCGCCGGAACCGGATGGTGTTCTGGATGACGTCGATGCTTCGCCACCGAGATTTGTTTCGAGTGCCGAGAGCCGCTGAATGATCTCACTAATACTCTCTACGCCGCGCAACTCCATCAGTTTTACGATACCTATCTCTAGCTGGTAACGAGGCTGAGTCGCCGCACGAAGTTTCGTTTCAGTTTCAGCAAGTGAATGAAAGAAACGCACCAGGTCTGACTCGGAAAACAACTCCGCCTGCCGTTTGAGTTCCTGTGGCTCACACACAGCCGACTCCAGCAACTCTTCATTTCCGGAAACTTTAGTGACCAGCAGATCGCGGAAATGCGCCAGCAGATCGCGGCAGAAGTTTCGCAGATCGTGACCGCGCATCACGATGTCGTCGATCGCGGCGATCGCTTCCGCGGGTTTGTTTTCGGCGATGCTATCGACGATGCGTTTGAGGATGTCGGCGCCGGCGACGCCGAGCGCCATCTCGACGTCTTCTTTCGTTATCTTCTCACCGGCGAAACTGATCACCTGGTCTAAAGCGGATTGCGCGTCGCGCATCGAGCCTTCGCCGGTGCGCGCGATCTCGCGCAGCGCGTCGTCAGGAATCGAAATCTGCTCGGCCTTTGCAATCAGCTTCAGACGTTCGAGAATCTTCGCAGTCGCAATCGTGCGAAACTCAAACTGCTGGCAGCGCGACAGGATAGTTTCCGGAACTTTGTGACGCTCGGTCGTGGCCATGATAAAGACCACGCGCGGCGGAGGCTCTTCAAGTGTTTTCAGCAGTGCGTTAAAGGCCGCGCCGGAAAGCATGTGAACTTCGTCGATGATGAAGACCTTGTACCGATCGCGCGCTGGAGCAATGCCGACACTGGCGATAATCGCGTCACGCACGTTATCGACGCCTGTGTTTGAGGCGGCGTCGATCTCCTGCACGTCGATCGAACGGCTCTCGGTGATCTCGCGGCACGATGAACACTGGTCGGGATCGTCAGAGCGGCAAGGTGTCGGCGTGGGCTGGCTCGCCTTGTGGCAATTCAACGCTTTTGCGAGTAATCGTGCGCTCGTAGTTTTGCCAACACCACGAGCGCCCGAAAACAGGTAAGCGTGATGAAGCCGCTGATGCTCGATGGCATTGCGGAGCGTGCGCGTGATGGGTTCCTGGCCTGTGACTTCGTCGAAGGTTTGAGGGCGCCATTTCCGCGCGATAACTTGATAGGCCATTGTGTGGTTTCGTTTACTGGTTACGAGTGAGTTGCGGTATCGCGAACGATGCCAGATTCTTCCAAAGAATTATCGCGCTGCCATCGGTATCAACACGCACGACCCTGAAAGCGACCAGGACATCGGAATCGGAGTAGTTGATAGACCGAACGAGGTAAGTCGAGTTTGCTCGGAGGGGCAACGTTCTCTTGTAAGTTACGCCTTCGATTGTTGTGCCCTCCGACGCTCGGCGAAATTCAACACGGGCCAGGGGCTCGTCTGTCGGAGGTTTGTGCAGGCTCAGGACTTGCGCGGCCGGAGTTTCCAAACTGATCGTTTCCAGCGGCACATCACCTAGGCTAACCAGCATTCCGTAATCCGCGCCTGCGAAACCGGTTGTTAACGAATCCTGCGAGAGCTCGATGTCGCTGCCATAGCCGTATTCGTGTGTCAGGCGCGCGAAAGAGTAATAGGCCCCGCCGCCTCGAATAGTCATCGCTTTCGGTTTCTCTTTTTGCCCCTCAGTGTCGTATTTTTCGCGAGGCAACAAACGAATCAGGCCAGTATTGGGCTGGCGGAGAAAGTCTGCATAAATGGCGCGATCTTCTTCAGCCGGCGAGAGGAAGCGCTTTTCCAGGGTTGCGAGTTCCGTACGTTTGGCTTGAAGCTCCTTCAGAATGTCGTCTCGTGATTGTGTTTGCGCAAAAGCGGTGAGCGCGCTGAGTATCAGTGCGGCGATGGACCCTGTGGCGATAACGATCTTTTTCATTGGAATCACTCCTTTGGTCGATCAAGACGCACGGAGAGAAAAAGGTGGCCAGACCCCGGACTTTCCCGCAACACACGCTGCCGTTGCTACCGTTGCTCCGTTCCCGGCCTGGCGGGGTTCACAAGGCTAGCGTTGTGCGGAGCCCGGGATCTGATAAAGCTAAATTTCCGTCTTTCGATGCGCGAACATTCGCAACGCACCATTAATTAACAGGTGAAGCAATACGTACGCAACCAGCGCAATCACGATCGGCAGCATTAACGTGTGGCCACCGTCCGTCTGCGGGCTCGCAACGATTCCGCGAAATGGTACGTAGAACGGATTGCTCGCAGCGACAATGAAACGAACGAAGCCTGCAGTACTACGAGCGGCAAGTAAAGCCAGGAGGAATCGCATTCCGAGCAGCGCGTAGATTACGTAAAAGATGTAATCGATAACTTGCGAGACTCGCGCGAGTCCTCTCGAGCGCTGCACTTCACGCTCTGTATCAACAACTTCGTTAACTGCTTTCGAACGAAATTCACCCGCGACTTGATCTATTCGCTGCGCTTCACCGGGCGTTGTCTTTGCGGCGGCGCGCTCGCTGATTTCGCTCTGCACCTCGCCTTCAACCTGGCTCTTTACAGACTCGTGTTGCGCCGCGCGCCTTGCTTCTTCAATCGCTAGTTTATCGTCGCTCATCGTTCTTGAAACAAGGCTGGCGGAGAGGGTGGGATTCGAACCCACGGAACGGTTTCCCGTTCACAGCATTTCCAGTGCTGCCAGTTCAACCACTCCTGCACCTCTCCTGAGTTCGGAGTTTAGCCTTTCGTTCGGAGGTCAAGCTTTAGCTTGTATGCTCGATTTCAACCTTGCAAGCTAAAGCTTGAACTCTAAACTTTGACTCCTTCCACACGCGCAGTCGTCAAAGCATAGCGTATCCGCGCAAGTCTCGTCACGTCATCGCGCTATGGGGCGGTGTCCTAATTTGAAGAGTGTTCTCTGCGGTCCTCTGCGTATCTTTGATGTTATGAAGCAAGCGAGTGCCGCTTTCGTTTACCCGTAAGTGGTTTAGACTCACGGTTGACATGAAACTGAAAGGAGACACCCGCTATGAGCCACA